>Ga0247840_10007249_pt1 | contig 15505 bp, 10 predicted proteins | sample LaCruzMarch2015__FD_192404 | JGI IMG/M metagenome (GOLD analysis project Ga0247840, IMG submission 192404) | Freshwater microbial communities from meromictic Lake La Cruz, Castile-La Mancha, Spain - LaCruzMarch2015_17m | ecosystem: Environmental > Aquatic > Freshwater > Lake | place: Spain... | reverse complement strand
TTCGTTCCGCCCTGATTGTCGCAGTTCGCACTGCCCCCATAGAGTTGGCCGATCAGGTAATGGCTGCTGCCGCTTGTTTTGAAAAGGCCGGAGCCGCTGCTGCCGCCTTCAACAATGCCACTGGTATAAGTGATATTTAGATATTCCGCACTTGTCCGCGTCGATGGGCTGCAAGTGAAGTTCAAAGGGTCAGGTGAGGTACAATCCGCAAACGATTGGATACTGCCGAAACTGATTTTCTGCAAATCGCCGGCGGGATGGTGAACGCCCGTCACGGCGGTTGCCAGCACAGGCGCACTGGGGTCCCATCCCGCATACTTCGCTCCGGTGGGAGGGGTGCTATTCAGTTTCATAAACGAGGTGTCGGTAAGCGAACTGGCATACAGCAGCGTTGCGCCCCCAGTCAGCGTCTTGTTTCCCAGATTGGGAGTGACGCTGTCGCAGGATGTGGATTGGTAGAACCAGTAGGTCTGCAGCGTCGATGCCACCGCCTGTTTTGAAATGCAGTGATTGGCGCTGAGAAAGTAGGGTGTTCCAGTCGATGCGGTGTCGTTGAGCAGCGTCCCAGTACACAAGTAACTGCTACCACCGTCGACGAAAGACATTTTCGCCGTGGCATTGCCCTCGGAGCCCCAGTCAGGGTAACAGGTGGCATCAAGTTCGCAACTGTCCGCATCTCCTACGCTTTTGATAACATTCCCCCCCTGTGCGGCCAGGGGGGGACTAAAAAAATGGGACACCCGGGGGATGGCGATTTCCACCATTTCCGGGCTGATCCCCGGCGGCAGTTCGATTTCGATGGTGGCTTCTTCTCCTTCGATATGGGGCGACCAGTAGGTCAGGGCGGCATCACTGCCATCACCCGCATCAAGATTACGCTTGATAGACTCCAGAATCTCGCTGGCGGAGATTTCGTAGGCTGCCTCCGCCCCCTGGGCGTAGAAACGCAGTGTGGCTTCCGCGGGCAAGCGACGCACCAGAATACCCAGCCGGATTCCGACAGCGGGTGGAGATGTAATGCTGATAGCCGTGATCAGGCCGGCTTGCGGGGTTTTCTGCCACTGCAGGTGGGCTGCCGTGTCCGTGGCGCTGCCCAGTTGGGGGACATCGCGGCCTGATCCGATTTTATGGGGAGTGCCCGGTGAGGGGACTGTCGCAGTTCCGGCGGCTCTTTTCTCCTGCATGTGAAAAGGAATCGAGACTGCGGAAGGCGCCGGGGATTCACCGGCCCGACGCTGTTTCAGAGGTGACAAATCGACCCCCCTGCGCACAGGCTGGGTGAAAGATTCAGCACGGCCGGAAATTCGCGGTAGAGGTTGCGCGTGAAGGGGCATGACGATCAACGTCAGCAGCGCTATCATCACGCAAGCAACCGACCAGCGGATATCCAGCCAGGATGAGATATTTTTTAAGGGCTGTACCATAAAGCAATTAAGAAATAGACTTCATTGCATTATTTAGTACAGATTCCATCTCCCTCCGAATGGTTTTTAATCGTTCCTCTGTGGAGGCTTCAAAGCGCAGAACAAGAACGGGCTGGGTGTTGGAGGCTCGCAGAAGTCCCCATCCGTCGCCAAAAGGGACCCGCACGCCGTCAATCGCAATGATATCATGTGTTTTCCGATAGTGTTCACGGACAGCATCCACGACGCCGAACTTGAGCCGGTCGGGGCAGTCAACGCGGATCTCCGGGGTTGAAAAGGTCTTGGGAACGTCGGCGAGAAGATCACTCAAGTGCTTTCCAGAGTCCGAGAGAATTTCCAGGAGGCGGATCGATGCATAAATCGCGTCGTCAAAGCCGAAATAGCGGTCTGCGAAGAAGATATGGCCGCTCATTTCGCCGGCCATGAGAGCCTTCTCCTCTTTCATTTTTCCCTTGATCAGCGAGTGCCCCGCCTTCCACATGATGGCCCGTCCGCCATTTTTGGTGATATCATCGTAGAGCTTCTGCGAACATTTTACCTCCCCGATGATGGCGGCGCCAGGATTCCTTTGCAGGATGAAGCGGGAGAAGAGGAGGAGCAGCTCATCGCCCCAGAGGACCTCTCCGCGGTCTGTGATGACGCCGATGCGGTCAGCGTCTCCATCATAGGCGATACCGGCTTCCGCCTTGTTTTCCAGAACCAGGCGTATGAGCTCGCGCAGATTTTCAGGGATGGTGGGATCTGGAAAGTGGTTGGGGAAACGGCCATCCGGATCGCAATAGATATCGGTTACCTGGCATCCGTAGCGCTTCAGCAGCGGGAGGGCAAACAATCCCCCCACACCGTTGCCGCCGTCAACCACGATTCGATGGCCGGGCCGCAATTTCAGATGGTCAAAGATGTAGTCCTGATAGATTTGGGCGATTTCCTGACGAGTCGATTTCCCCGAGCCTTCGACATAAGCGGCGGTTTCGATGATCTTCCGCAGCTCCTGAATCTGCTCGCCGTAGATCGTATCGGGACCGATACAAATCTTGAACCCGTTGAAATCAGGTGGATTGTGGCTTCCCGTGACCATCACACCGCCATCCGAACCAAAATGGCGGATTGCGAAATAGAGCATGGGGGTTGCGCAGAGGCCGATATCAACCACATCGATTCCGGCGGAGCGGACTCCCCGACCAACGGCCTCCTGGTAGTTTTCAGAGCTGAGACGGCAATCCCGTCCCAGGATCATCGTCTTTACGCCATGACGAATCGCATAGGCGCCGATTGCCCGGCCCAGCAGATAGACAAAATCCGGGGTCAGATCCTTGTCCACGACCCCCCTGACGTCATACTCGCGAAATACATCCGGATTCATATTTACCTCCTGGTTTGCGAAAAAGTTTGCAGATCGATGTGGGTGCGCACCAACTGCTCAACCGTCGCGATCTTATCTGTATCATTGGCGGTCAAGAGCGCTTCCATTCCTTCGATCTGCTTGAGGATCTCACAGGTGTCCGCGGATACGAGCAGAAGCGGGGTCGCAAGGGAGGAGGCTTTTGAGATGAGATCGGACGACGGAAGGATATTGTTGGTCAGGATGACAGCCGCCGCCTTGCTTTCCAGGGCGGCGTCGATCATATCGCTCCGGTCGCCGCTCGTGATGACCACCTTGCTCTCTTCCTTAAAGAGGGGGTTCGAAAACGCGGCGTCAGCGGACATGGAGCCGATAAAAACCTCCTTGACACTCTGTTTCAGATTCCCTTCTCCACTGATGATTTTTGCGAACAGACGATCGGCAAGATAACCGACGGAAAAGCATGAAAGTTCCGCACAATAGGGAATGATGCCCAGGATGTCGATGCCATGCCGCTTGATCAGCGGCAGCCGCGAATCGCGGAAATCGGCAACATTGGCAACTTTGTTAATGATAATCCCCTTGCAGCGGACATCTCCGGTATTGACCTGTTTTTTCAGAAAGATGAGGTCATCGAGAATGGCGTCATCATCCCCGGTTGCGATCACGATCAGTTGGGCATCCAACTGTCGGGCCAGGGTAAGGGCGTCAAGATGGATCGATGCGCCGTAGGTGATATCCTTGACGCAGTCCGTGAAAAAAATCCCCTTGTCTTTCCCGACGGTGTCCAGAAGTTCCAGGAGTTTCTCACGCGTGCTGTTTTCATCCAGCATGAATTGAATCTTGGAGTGGTGAAAACCGATGCTCATCTCTTCCGGATTTTCCTCCATGTCGAAGATACTCGTAATCAGCGCGGCATCGTAATCCCAGAGCCTTTTCTTGCGGTAGAGGAGTCGCTCGCCCAATGGTTTGATATAACCGATCTTGCGGTTCAAGGCTTTGGCAAGACCGACAATGATGCTTGTCTTGCCAGCGCCCTGCCGCAGAGATGTAACCACAAATTTATCCATCGATCTCACTTTATGGTTATTATGACCGGAAGGCCATCTTAAAGTCGTAAACCCCGGCATCGCGCTTCTTTATGATGTCGAAGCCCCCTTTTTCGAATACATGGAGCATGGGTTTGTTATCAATGAGAACTTCAGCGGTGAAACCCAGAAGTCCCTCCCGTTTGGCAAGATAGGTCAGGTAAGAGAGCATTTCCTGCCCGATGCCAAGGTTGTGGTGATCGTCCCGGACTGCGAAGGCGACCTCCGCTGTATGGGATTTCTCATCGATTCCGTATTGCCCGACACCGACGATCAGTTCATTCTCCGCCGGACCGATAACCGCCATAAGCATCACTTCACGGGTATAGTCGATAATCACGAAGTCCTGGAGGCGTTCATGGGGCATGTCCCGACGCTTGGAAAGAAAGCGGCGGTTCAGGCTCTGTTCGGATAGCGCATAGAAAAAATCCTTCAGCAGCGACTCATCGCTGATTTTAACGGGGCGAAGAAAGAGATGGAGACCGGTTTTGGTTGTCCGGTGAGTCTCGAGGTCTTCTGGATATTCCCCACGTTTCCCGGGGATAAAAGCCTGATCTGGATAGATGATTCCCCTCTTTTTTGCCTCTTCGATCAGCCAGGAACGGAAACTGGGATGCGCGATTGCGATGAGCGACATGGCCCTCTCCCGGACGTTCTTCCCGTGAAGGTATGCAATCCCGTATTCGGTTACGACATAGCGGACGTCGCCTCGGTTCAGCGTAACCCCGGCCGATTCGCGCAGCGAAGGGACGATCCGGGAAATGGTATTGTTCTTGGCCGTCGATTTCATCGTGAGAATCGTTCTACCGCCCTTCGCCAGCAGCGCGCCACGCATGAAGTCGTGGTGTCCACCAACGCCGCTGTAGAATGTGCCGCCGATCGAATCCGAGGTGGCTTGGCCTGTAAGGTCAATCTCCAGCGCGCTGTTGATGGCGACCATGTTGTTCTGCTGGGCGATATTCAGAGGGTTGTTCGTATAATCGATTGTCCTGAACAGAATGGAGGGGTTGTCATGGAGAAATTCGTAGGTTGTTTTCTTTCCCATTGAAAAGGAGGCGACGGTCTTTCCGGGGTTGAGGGTTTTTTGGGAATTGTCGATGACGCCCGCTTTAATCAGCTCCACAAGCCCGTCGCTGAGGAGCTCGGTATGCACACCGAGATGCTTCTTGTTGAACAGGTTCGCAAGAACCGCGTTCGGAAGTCCGCCATAGCCCACCTGGATGGTATCGCCGTCCTGGACCAGGCTGGCCACATGATTCCCGATGCGTTGTGTTGGCTCACTCATGGCGATTCCCGGGAGTTCCAGCAGGGGTTCATTGTGGGGTAGAATAAAAGCGACATCCTTGATGTGGATAAAGCCGTCTCCATGGACGCGGGGCATCTCGGTGTTGACTTGCGCGATGATCATCGATGCCCTGTCCGTTGCGGTTTTCACCATATCAACACTGATCCCGAGACTCATATATCCGTGCTCATCGGGCGGGCAGGTCTGGACCAGCGCCACATCGATCCGGACGGCGCCGCTTCGGATCAGGGCAGGGACGTCAGAGAGGGAAACAGGCGTGTAGTCGGCAAAGCCCTGATTGACCGGGCCACGGGTGTTGTTCCCGATGAAAAAAGAGTTGTGACGGAAGTTGCGTTTAAATTTTGGGTCGGTATAGGGGGCGATACCAAAGGAGTAGACATGGATGATTTCGGTGTCGAAAAAAGCCTTGGGATGGGTATCCACATAATTGACCATGGCCCGGACAAGGTACTGGGGCTCTCCACAGCCGGAGGCGACAAAGATGTGATCGCCACGATGGATGTTACTAAAAATGACGGCCTCATCGGCGAACTTCTCGGGATATATTTTTTGCCAGTCGCTCAGTGAATGCATATTTTTCTCAAAAAATGTCCGCAACCACCCCGCCGCGGGATTCGGGCCAGGAAGGAAATCCTGCTCACAACTCACCCTGTAATTAGCAATGCAACCATTTTCTGTCAAGAGAAGATTACGACTTTGGTTGGTGGCCTGTTAGGAATATTGGGAATGATATTTATAAGTATGTTGATTCAGGAAGAGAGACGGCCAGTTAGGTATTCAGGTTTAATACTTCTCTTGATAACCGCTCCATTCTTCCATTCCGGGAGGCGGTAATTGAGGACGATTTCGAGAAACTGTACGATGATGTTGAACGTAGCCCCCCAGAGAACCTCTTCCCTACCGTCAGGTTCATGATGGATCAGACAAGGATATTGGAGAGGTTGTTTCATCTCTGACCTGTCGTCGACTATTTGATAACAGCCAATACGCTCAACTTCGTAGAATGACAAAAGGGGGATTTCAACGATCTTTTCGACCTCGCGGTTCGGGCGAAGTAATCCGGGATTATTCACAAAACCGGCAACAGGAAAGATCGTCCGCCGAAAAAGTTTGAGATTGTATGTGGGGAGGGGGCCCAGAAAAAGGACGCGGGACGGAAGAAGGCGGATCTCTTCCCAGGATTCGCGGAGGGCGTTGGTCAAAAAAAGAGTGATGAGTCCGAAGGCATCCGAATTTTGTGAAACCGCATATTCACGAGCGTTCCCGCGAATAATGGGGAAAGGTCCGTGGGTCACAAGAGGTCTGAGAATTCGATCCATAACCGGTTGAAGCATCCCTCCTGGAAAGCTAAGGTCTCCCGGTTGGGGAACTGTGGAGGAGCGTTTAATCAACTGAAACAGGAATGATCCTTCTGCGCTTGAGCTTCCGGGGAATGATTCGCGAAAAAGAAGTGGTAGAAGAACCCCGGCTGCGCGGCGGAGGTTATCCCTACAGGAAGTTGAGATCTCCCGAAAGGCTATTTGAAAATTGCAGGGATGCGTCCCGAGTTTTTCGATGACCTGGGCTAGAAATGCTTCACGTGTGGTGAGATCCGCTGCAAAAGGCGCCGCGATCATTCTTCCTCCTTGTTGGCGAGGATTTCCCCGATACGCCGCTCATACCAGCATCCGTAGGGGAAAGGGTCCAGGAATCCGCAATGGCCGCCATATCGCTGAAGAGAAACATTGAGATACCGATTCTGCGGCAGATGATGGAAATCCTCAGCGGAAACGACAGGATCGTCTTCGGCGATAAAGATCGTAACCGGCATGGAGAGGGCGGTGAGAACGTTTCCCGTTAGTGTGTAACGACGGAAATAATCCCGGTATTGGCCGAATTCGGAATACCAGGGCATGATCGCCTCGGTGAGAGCCATGCAGGTTTCATGATGAAGGATGCTGTCAAATTGATAGAGATCGGGAAAGCAGCGCTGTTTTTGTCGGAGAGAGCGTTTCCACTTCGCCAGGAAATAGCGGCGGTAAATGGCAGAGCCAGCATCGATGGCCAGTGTGGATTGATGAGGATCAAGGGCCGGGCTGATACAGAAAACGTTTTTCAGGTTAGGAATCGGCGAAACGGACTGGCGAAGGGCAATCCTGAGCGCAAAGTTTCCACCCAGTGAAAAGCCAATCAGATAACAGGGGCAATCCGGCAAAAGTCGGGCGGCATTTGCTACCGCCTGCGCCGTCTCCTCCGTCATGGCCCCATGAAAGAGTTCCCGGTTCAAATGATGGCTTTTCCCGTGATCCCACAAGTTGAGGCGGAAAATATCATACCCCTGACGGTAAAAAAAACGCCCTGTGGAGAGGATATAGGTAGAGTCGGCGCTCCCTTCCCATCCGTGAATCAGGACGATCAGACCCCGCGGCGCCCGCCCGGTTTGTTTTGAGTGATAACCCTGGAGGCGACCGCAATTCCCGGTATCTACAACCGTCTCCTGTGCAACCTCGATCATCTCATTTTTCCCGGCAACCCGGAGTCGCAAGCTGCCAAAGATGGTCTGGATGTGGGCACTTCTGGCCCATACGGCGGGAGAAAAAAGTTCAGCCATTTTATGTTTCCTTGGCGGATGTGCAAAGGCCCGGTCACTGACCGGGCCTTTGCAGGTACTGGTGGCGGTGCAGGGAATCGAACCCCGGACACTACGGATATGAGCCGTATGCTCTAACCGGCTGAGCTACACCGCCTGATCATCTGGGGCGCCCCCCGATAACGGCAAATTTGCACTGATTGCCATCTACGGGCACCCCTCATTATCAAGGTGCGACTCCCTATAACAGTTTCTGTGAATTGTCAACCCTTCTATTCGTTTTTCAGAGAGTAGGTTACGATCACGCTTCGGTCTTTGATGGATCCGCCCACGGAGAGCACCAAGGCAAGAACAACCTCGTTCTCCCCGTCATTGTCGATATCTTTCAGTTGGTAATCCGCAACGTATCCGCTTATTTTCTTGGTCCGCCAGTTCTCTACGACTCCCGTTCCTTCCCATTCCAGATTGTAAACCTCTGCGGCGGTGAAGAGCTTGAGGCGCTGGAAAGCGCGGGAAGCGGAAGAGAGATTTTTTACAACAATGATCTCTTTTTTACCGTCCCTGTTTGTATCATAGGTCAGGATTCTCTGATTGATGTAGTGGGTTACATCGTCATCCATATTTTTGTTGTCGAAGCCACTTCGTACCGGTTCGATATAGACATTGCTGCCACCAAACTGTTCCTCACTTTTCCAGATGAATTCACTACTGCCGCCAAAGACGGCGACCTTGGAAAGAGGTTTATCGGTCTGCTCAAAAATACAAAGGTAATCATCTCTGTTAAGGGCAACGATCCTTTCGAGGCCGCTTGAACCCAATTTGTCCATGGTCAGACCGTAAACAGATAGACCTTGTGGAATCCGCATCTTCGGGCCTTCCGTATATTCGCCGTTCTTCCATACAATTTCATAAATCGGGGTTTCGAAGGGCAAACTGATCCCTCGTCTTTGACCGAGGAGAAGGGGGATTCCAGAGCCGTTGTCGATGACCCTCATGAACCAGGGAAGACTGGAGGCGATCGTCTGGAATTGTCCATTCCGAAATTCCAGTATGAAAGAATTAACATGCTGGCTGGCATAGCTGGAAACGATGATCTCTTTGATTCCATTTCCATTGATATCAGCGACATCAAGGCTTATATAATTGTTATATGCCTTCCCGGGAATTTGTTGAATCAGCCTGAATTCGTTTCCTTTTTTCTGGTAGACGAACACATTGTGCGGATCGATCATAACGGTTTCGTTCAGGCCGTCCCCGTTGACATCCCCAATGTCGATTCCCCTGAACTCGTTGGCAAATTGCTGACTCTTCCAGAAGGTTTTCCGGTTTAGCGGCTGTGCGGCGTTGATAAAGTCCAGATTGACGGATGAGGTAAAAGTGCCTTTGCGGCCACCCCCCATCCCGGAGATGATCTCGGCTTCCCGAGCAGTCTGGGGGGAGGGCGGGATGGGAACGATCACTTCTTTGGCGGCAACGGGCTGATCCGAAACGGTCTGAGGTGAAGTGCCAAGAATGTGGGTGGTGATTCTTTGGGCAAAGTCGGTTATTTTCGGGATTACCTCATCCATGCTGGGACATTGGGCGGTGATATTCAACGCCGGCTTGTTGGCCGCAATATCGATCATCTTCCCGTCAATACTCAAGCTGTTGCCTATCTTCGAGATGCTGCCCCAGATTACAAAATCCGCGTTCACTTTTTTCCCAAAGGCATAAGCATCAGCAGGCGTAAATTCTCTCCCCACGATGATTTTAAGAGCTTCGGAGAGCGAATCTTTGCCAATGACCTCCAGTTTCCCGCTGACGGAGATTCGTGATGCAAGCATATCCCCGATGCCTTGACGCACGTAATCGATATTTTCCGCACTGTGGACGGAAAAAGGTAGAACGGCAACGGCGTATTTGTCCTTGGCCCAGAGGGGCTGCAGTGAAACGAAGAGGAACAAAATACCCACAAGCCATTTGCATGATTTTTTCATTTAATATCCCCATCTCCCGGTCAGATCTGCGTCAGCAGTTATTGAGGGTGTGTCTCTAACACGTTGCAGAGCAGAATTCAACATGGATCTTCAAATGGAATCGTCAGGTTGTAAATCCCGCATTCCAGCACTGCACGGATCGGGAAAGAGGCTTTTTCGAACACCTTAAGCATGGCCTTGTTGTCGGCCAACACGTCTGCGGTAAACCCCTCGATCCGTTGCTCACGAGCCATCCGGATCAGCATCGTTAACAGGAATGAGGCAATGCCAACTTTTTGATAATTATCGTCAACGATAAAGGCAACATCCCCGTAGGGGCGCTCAATATGGCGAACATAGCGCCCTTCGGCGATCAGCCTCTCTCGTCCTGATTCCGATACAATGCCGACGATCGAAAGGGTGCGTTGATAATCGACATTAACATACTCCTGCATCTTGTAATGGGGCATCGTCTTGATGCTGCTGAAATATCGATAGTAAACAGTGTCATCCGAAAAACGATAGAAGAGTCTTCGCATCTCCTCTTCATCGGAGGGTTTGATCGCTCGGAAATAAACGGTCAATCCTCCTTTGAAGGTATGGGAAACGCTTAGTTTTTGGGGATAGAAAGAGCCGGAACCGGAGAGATAAATCTGGTCCGCATAGAGTATTCTGGCCTTTTTCGCCTGAGAGATTAATTCTGCCCGGTCGCCCGGGTGGGCGATGTCGATGAGTGCCTGGGCGCGTTCGCGGACAGTGCGGCCGATCATGGAGGCGATTCCGTATTCTGTAATGATCAGGTCCAGCGATTCGCGGTTGTTGAACTGATTCGGGAAATCTTCCACGGAAAGGAGGATGTTGGGTTTACCTTCCCGGTTGCGGCTGGTAAGAGCGAAGATCGATCGTCCCCCGCAGGAATGCGCCGCACCGGCAAAAAACTCCTCGGCGTGCCCTGGTCCGGGGGTGATGTTGCCCTTGCCGATGTGCAGCGCGATGCCGCCCATCAGATCGACCTTCCGGGCAGGGAGAATGGCTATCATCTTTTCGTTGAGGCCGATCCGCTGATGATCGGAGACCACATCGATCCCCTGAAATTCGACCAATGGATTGCGATGAAGCCATTTCATCAGCTCCGGTGTTCCCAGAGCGTAAGCGGTGAGGGATTTGTTCCTGAAGTTCTCTTTTTTTCTGTTTGTCACTGCGCCGCATTTGATCAGATCCATGATGGCGTCCGTAAAGAAATAGGAGTGGACACCCAGTTGGCGCTTGCGGGCCAGGTGGCGGCCCAGCGCCTCGAAAAGGGCGCCGTAGTAGAAGGAGAGGCAACTGCCGTCGTCCACCATGGAGGCGATATTGGCGGCTACCTTGTCGATCACATCGTCAAACGGCCAACGCGGAAAGTATATCGGTGGCTCTGTCGCACGGACAAGGTAGTTAAAATCATCAACGTGAACAAAGGTATCACCCATTGTCCGGGGGACGCTGATGTTGATTTCGCCAACGACAATCGAGGCCCTTTCCATCGCGTGCCTGGCTACATCCACCGACACACCGAGACTTGCATAGCCAGCCTTGTCAGGGGGGGTGATCTGGACAAAAGCGACGTCCACACGAATCGCCCCTGACTCCACCAGCCTCGGGATCTGGGAGAAACGACAGGGGATCATATCGACGGACCCGGATGTGATCGCCTCACTGGCCAGCCAGCCGGAGAAGAGTGTCTTCAGACGGTATTTGTGCTCATGGGGGGTCTTGTTAAAGGAGATGGCGTCTCCGAGGCTGACGAGCTGGACCAGTTCGAGATCGGTCAGGTTGTTCAGGTCCGATGTTGTGAGGTGCTTCACGAGTGTCCGGGGCTCAGACACCCCGGTTCCAAGGAAAATACTCATCCCCGGTTCGATCCGCGAGAGGACCAGATCAGGGGAAACTATCCGTTTTTCCCATCCGGAATCTACATCGTCATACATATTTTCATCCTAGAGAAAGAGGCTAAAATCGCTTTTTGAATAAGGGAAAATGACAGATTTGTCAATTCATTTTCGCTCTTACTCCGTGCAATCTGAGGATGTCCCTAGGGGCAGGTTTAAAACCTGCCCTTACTTCTGTCGGCGGCGTTTTTCCCGCGTAAATTCCTTGACTCCGATGCCGACTCATAATAAATTACCGCAAATTCAGGATGTAGGGGGCGAATCAGTATTTACCCCTGACTGGTGGGTTTGAGATCTGCCCTAATGGATCCCACGAAAGAAGGGGGGCGCCTTGCGTCAAGGTGCCCCGTTACAGGAGGAGAAGATTGATACAGCGATATTCACGAGCGAAAATGGAGGCGATCTGGAGTCCGGAGAACCGCTACCGGCGGTGGCTGGATATTGAGATCCTGGCCTGTGAGGCCATGGCGGAGCGGGGGGAGATCCCGGAGGCCTCGATGCGGAATATCCGCGAACGCGCAGGCTTTGATGTGGACCGAATCGATGAGATTGAGAAGACGACGAAACACGATGTTATCGCCTTTCTCACATCTGTAACGGAGAAGGTCGGAGAGGACGGTCGCTTCATTCACCGGGGACTGACCTCCTCCGATATCCTGGATACCTCCCTGGGGCTTCTGCTCCGGGAGGCGGCCGATATTCTGATCGAGGATCTGGATCTGCTCCTGGCTGCTATCAAGAAAAAGGCGTTCACCCACAAAGATACGCTCATGATCGGAAGGTCGCACGGAATCCATGCGGAACCGATCACTTTTGGGCTCAAGATGGCCCTCTGGTATGGTGAAATGGAAAGAAACCGGGAGAGAATGGTCCGGGCCAGGGAAACAATAAGCACGGGGAAACTCTCCGGCGCCGTGGGAACCTTCTCTTTCATCGATCCCGCAATCGAGGAATACGTCTGCGCAAAGCTGGGGCTCAAGCCTGCCCCCGCATCCTCGCAGATTGTCCAGCGGGACCGCCATGCCGAATACTTTGCGACGCTCGCCATCATCGCTTCCTCAATCGACAAATTTTCCCAGGAGATCCGGCTTCTCCAGAGGACCGAGGTTCGCGAAGCGGAAGAGTATTTCTCACCAGGGCAGAAGGGCTCGTCCGCGATGCCGCACAAGCGGAATCCCGTCCTTTCGGAGAACCTCTCAGGACTCTCCCGGCTAATGCGTTCCTATGCTGTTGCCGCCCTTGAAGATGTTGCCCTCTGGCACGAACGGGACATCAGCCACTCCTCCGTCGAGAGGGTCATCGGGCCCGATGCAACGGTTCTTCTTGATTTCATGCTCAGCCGTTTCACCGGTTTGATCGATCAGCTCGTTGTCTATCCAGAGAGGATGCTTGCCAATATCCAGATGACGAAAGGTGTCGTTTTTTCCCAGATGGTTCTGCTCAAATTGATCGAAAAAGGAATTTCCCGGGAAGCGGCGTACGCGATCGTACAGAAAAGCGCGATGCGATCCTGGGAAGAGGGCGTTGAATTCAGGGAACTTTTGCAACAGGATGACGAGGTCATGTCGCGACTGAATAGTGCTGATCTTGAAGGGGTGTTCAAGATTGGGAATTTCCTCAAACAGATCGACTTCATCTTCAACCGGGTTTTTGGAGAGAAACGATGAAACGCTGGGTGAATCTCGTTATCGGTGCGCTTTGTCTGATTGGCGTCGCTGCATGCAGCCATATCGAGAGCTATCTGGATATCGTAAAAGACAAAGGGATGTCGGTGGAGTATCTTCAGATCCTCGATCGATGGACACGATCAAAGATCATCTACTCCCAATTTGACACACAGGCCAATATCATTGCGACCTTGCGAAGTCCGGAATTCAACCGTGCTTATCTTAAGGAATACGCTAGGATATACCAGTTTAGCGCTGACGAGCTTAAAAATTACGAAGCGATGAGGGCGGCATCCGAATTCACCGAATTCATCTTTTATGCCCACATTCCAGAGAGATCGGAGAATGACTTTGATCGGCGCGGATCGATCTGGTCCATCTTTCTTCTGAACAGCAAGGGTGAGAAAATTACGCCAGTCGAGGTAAGGCGGGTCGATCCAGTCACACCAGTTGTGACCGGTTTTTTTACTTACATCAAACCCTATTACGGCATCTGCTATTGGCTTCGCTTCCCGCCGTTGGAGAAAATCGACGGGGGTAATGGACCCCTGAAATTGATTTTTGCAAGCGTGATCGGAAAGGTCGAACTCGAATTTGCGGGACGCTGATGGGAAAAAGGGGGACATGATGCCGCATCGTGTCCCCCTTTTTCATGCTTCAGGCACGGGTTGTATAAAGACCATGAAAGAAAGTGAGTTAAGAATACAAATGGAAGATATCGTTAATAATAAGGGAAATTCAGCCGAATCGCTTCGCACACTCCTACAGGGGCTTTCACACCCATTTACTTCCGGCGAGAGCGTCGGGATCAAGATCCACTGGGGGGAGCGGGGTAACAAGAGTTTTCTGCACCCCCGGTACACGCGCGAGATCGTGCGCTGGCTCACGGAATTGGGCGTTCGGCCTTTCGTTTTTGACACCACGGTCCTCTATTCGGGAGGAAGACGCAGCGGAGAGGAGAGCCTGAAGACCGCTGCTGAGAACGGTTTTACAGAGGCCTACCTTGGATGTCCCGTCCAGATCGGTGACGGGATGGATGGGCGGGATGTCGTCGAAATACCGGGAAGCGGTCACCATTTTCCTGCGGTTCAGGCGGCTTCGATTATCCGGAAAGCGGACGCTTTCGTCATTTTTTCCCACTTCAAGGGGCATATGGAGGCTTCATTTGGCGGGGCCATCAAGAACATTTCCATGGGGATGGCCTCTCGCGCACAGAAGCAGCGGATGCATGCGGATGCCCATCCCGTTTTGAGCAGCAAACGCTGCACCCGGTGCGGGTTGTGCGTAGAGGTCTGCCCTGCCAGCGCAGCCGCAATGAAGCTTGATGCGGATCCGGTTTATGATCTGAAGGCATGTATTGGCTGCGCCCAGTGCATCGCCCTCTGCCCCCAGTCGGCTCTAAAGATTTTCTGGGATACCGACATCACGGTCTTCCAGGAGAAGCTGGTGGAGACGGCGGCGGCGATCTGGCGGGTCATCGGTCCGAAAACGGTCATCGTCAACGCGCTGATCCGGATCGTGACGGAGTGCGATTGCCTGGCAGGAGACCACCCGGTGATTGCGGAGGATGCCGGTTTCATCGCGGGCCGCCATCCGGTTTCCGTCGATGAGGCGTCCATCGGCCGGATCGGCGCCGAACCCTTCGACCGGGCCCATGCCCACATTCCCTGGCAGCGCCAGTTCACCTATGCCCGCGAGCTCGGCTTTACGCCATAGCAGGGGCGGGTTTCAAACCCGCCCCTACGTCTGTTTGTGGTGCTTGCCGGTTCAATCTTGCAGATTGAACCAAGACATTAAGCACTCTAAACCTTTCCGGGTTTTACATTTTGGACAAGGCATATTGTACTTATGAAATTCTCCCGGCATGGTCCTTCCGGTAGCAACCATTTTCAAAAAGGACCATCCCTCGCTTCCGAAGGTGTTCCAAGTGCTTGGTCATGTGGACCCGCTCCCCGAAGGCAAAAAACGCCTTCGGCTCCCGCACTCTCCCGTAGATGATGCAAGCGGCCACGATCTCTTCCAAAGTCCTCGGAATGTCAAGAAATGCTAACAGTTTTCTCTCTCTTTCTGTAATCACTGAATCATACTGCATCCAGAGTTCCGGAGGGGGATTATGGAAGACCCCGTTTTCATGGCCGGTGAGAACGACATCTGCCGGAATTCGCTGGAGACGCTCGATGGAGGCGCGAGTCTGATCGATGTCAGAAAAGAGGTCTCCGTACCAGG
>Ga0247840_10007247_pt1 | contig 15509 bp, 16 predicted proteins | sample LaCruzMarch2015__FD_192404 | JGI IMG/M metagenome (GOLD analysis project Ga0247840, IMG submission 192404) | Freshwater microbial communities from meromictic Lake La Cruz, Castile-La Mancha, Spain - LaCruzMarch2015_17m | ecosystem: Environmental > Aquatic > Freshwater > Lake | place: Spain... | reverse complement strand
CAAAATCAACGCTTGGGCCCGAGCCCCCGAATCGGCCAACCCCCGCTGAACCACCAAATGGTCCAACCTGATTTTCCCTTCCCCCATCAAGAAACAGCCCGTCTCTGACAAATACCTAAAACCCGTTCCGCTATTTTTTCGGCACTCAACCCGGCTATATTTCGAATCTTACTTTGAGCCCCATGCTGAACAAACGAATCTGGCAAACCAATGGAATGGATATGAAAAGAATCGCCTTCCAAAGCTTCCCGAACCGCTCCACAAAACCCCCCCACGGTGGTGTTTTCTTCAACGGTAATAAGGAACGGAGCCCGCCGGGCTGTTTCCAACAAAAACTCCCGGTCTAAAGGTTTTACAAACCGAGCGTTCACCACACCCGCCCGAATCCCGGCTTTAAACAAAAGGTCCGCCGCCTCCAAGCAAGCCTGAACCGGATGCCCCAAAGCCAAGAGCGTCACGTCTTCGCCCACGCGCAAAACCTCGCCTTTTCCAATAGGTAATATTTCTGGCGTTTCCAAGGGAACCCCCACCCCCGATCCGCGAGGGTAACGAATCACGGACGGACCAGAAAGGTCCAAGGCTGTTTTCAGCATGTGTTGAAGTTCGTTTTCATCTTTAGGAGCCATCACCGTTATCCCAGGAAACATGCGAGAAAAAGAAACATCGTAAGCCCCATGATGGGTGGGGCCATCTTCCCCCACCAACCCCGCCCGATCCACACAGAAAACCACGGGCAATTTTTGAAGACAAACATCGTGAAATATCTGGTCGTATCCCCGCTGAAGAAAAGACGAGTAAACCGCCACCACGGGTTTCAATCCCCCACACGCCAACCCCGCCGCAAAAGTGACTGCGTGTTGCTCACCCAACCCCACATCAAAAAACCGATCCGGGATTTCTTTCTGAAAAAGATCAAGCCCCGTTCCTTCGGGCATGGCCGCGGTGATGGCCACCACCCGCTTATCTTCTTTTGCCAGTTTCACTAAAGTTTTTCCAAAAACCGCTGTGTAACTGGGTGGCCCCACCGGGGACTTCATCATCTCACCGGTTTCCGGGTTGAACCGAGTCACCCCGTGGTATTTGATGGGGTCCGCTTCGGCGGGTTCATACCCCCGGCCTTTTTTAGTGACCACGTGCAAAACATGGGGCCCTTTTAACTGCTTAATGGCCGTCAAAACATCCATCATTTGATTCAAATCGTGTCCATCAATGGGGCCTAAATAACCAAACCCCATTTCCTCAAACAAAACACCAGGAAACAAAAGGACCTTCACCCGTCGAGCCAACCGCAACACATAGGGTCCATAAAAACTAATGCGCGTGAGAAATTTTTTAACCCGTTTTTCCATACGCGTAAAAGACCCGAGAGTCGTTAACTTGGCTAAGAACGCCCCAAACGCCCCCACCCGGTGAGAAATAAACATTTGGTTGTCGTTTAAAACCACTAAAAGATCCGTACCCAAATGCCCCGCGTTTTGCAACGCCTCAAACGACATACCCCCCGTGAGAGAACCATCGTTCACAACCGCCACCACATGGTGGTTCTGTTTTTGAATATCCCGAGCCGCCGCAAACCCCACCGCCGCCGAAATGGCCGTGGAGGCGTGCCCCGCTCCAAAAACGTCGTGCTCCGATTCGGAGCGATTCAAAAACCCAGAAATCCCTCCCAATTGACGAAGGGTATGAAACCGATCCCGTCGCCCCGTGAGCAACTTGTGCGGGTAGGCTTGGTGCCCGGTGTCCCAAAGAATTTTATCCCGAGGAGAATCGTAAACCGAGTGCAAAGCAATGGCCAACTCCACCGTCCCCAACCCCGCCCCCAAATGCCCTCCCACGTGGGACGTTACTTCCAATATTTTCTCCCGAATATTTTTAGCCAAAACCGGCAAAAGGTTTTTAGGAACTTTCTTCAAATCCTCGGGACTGTTGATCTGATCCAATACGTTCATGTCATAATCCTTTTAAATGGTTTCTCCATCGAACGATTCGTCCGAGTTGTCTTGACCGTTCTCTCGGATCGTCTCTTGTGTCCTTGAAAACTGTTTTTTCAAAATGGGGAAGATCCTATTAACGGACAGGCTCTCCAGTCTCTTAGCTCTAAAATCTTTGACGTTTTGTCAAAGATTTTAGAGCTAAGAGACTAAAATTCTCTCTCCACAATATAATCCGCCAAAGCCCCTAAAAATTCCCCGCGTTTTCCAAACGGTTTAAGAGCCCGCCGAGCCTCCCCCACGGATTTTTTGGCCAAACGTTGAGATTCTTTCACCCCAAACACCGCGGGAAACGTCAGTTTACCATTGCCCGCGTCCGACCCTTTTTTCCCGAGTTTTTCTTTGTTGCCCACCACATCCAAAACATCGTCCGCTATTTGAAACGCCAACCCAATACAATTCCCATAACGAACCAAAGCTTTTCTCTCCAACGGAGAGGCTCCCACTAAAACCGCTCCCATTTCCAAACTGACTCGCAACAAACACCCTGTTTTATGGGAATGAATGTAGTGCAGCCTGGCCCGGCGCTCTTTCTCAGGAACCACCCGACCTTCCGACGCCAAATCCACCGCCTGCCCCCCCACCATCCCTTGGGCTCCCGCCGCCCGAGACAAAAGGAGAACCGCTTCCACCACTCTTTCCGGACGAACACCGGCAACCGCTCCGTTGCGGGCCAACAATTCAAAAGCCAGTGTCAGCAACCCGTCCCCGGCCAAAATAGCTAAACCTTCCCCATAAACACAGTGATTGGTGGGCTTCCCGCGGCGAAGATCGTCATCGTCCATGGCCGGCAAATCATCGTGAACCAACGAATAGGTGTGAAGGACTTCCAAAGCACAAGCCGCCAACATCACGGACTCCGGTTTTCCCCCACAAACCGCCGCCCCCTCCAAGCAAAGCAACGGCCGCAACCTTTTCCCCCCCGCGTTGACAGAGTAACTCATGGCTTCGTTCAAAACGCGTTCAAAACTTCTCCCCTTCGGCAAAAACCGCCGCAAGGCCCTATCCACCGATTCCCCTCGCTCTTTCATCTGAACCAAAAACTGTTCTGGTGTCATAATTTCACCCATAAATTCCCGTAGGCCACGGCTTTTTTTTAGGCCCAGCTTTTCACAGCACAAAATCCAATTATACCTATTTTTTACTCCTGAAAATCCGCGTAGGTGTCACCACAAAATCCACACGACCGTCAAAAGAAGACACAGGAAGTCGCTCCGCCAGCTGTTGATCGTAAGCCAGCCCCACCACGGGCGGGTGAGGTTTCGCCAACAACCGATCGTAATACCCGCCCCCGGCCCCCAACCGATCTCCGTTCCTCGTAAACGCACTCCCCGGCACCACCAAAAAATCCAAAAAATTCACAGAAACAAAGCGACGCACCCTCACCGCCGGCTCTTGTATCCCATAAACATTCCGAACCAAAGGCGTGTCCGGCGTCCAGCGAGAGAATCGCAACCGATGGGTTTTAGGAAAAACCACAGGAACATACCATTCAAAATCCTCTCTCAAAATCCCCTGGGTGTCCACTTCCAAGGGCTGGGACAAATAAATCCCCACCCGACGAGCCCGCCGAAATCCCGGCACGGACAACAACCGTTGCCCCACCGCCAAAGACAATCGGCCCAGCCCCCTCCCTTCGCGAAGAATCTCTCGATAATGCAACCGCAAAAAATGTTTATAAAAAACCTCTTGAGAAACGTTATTCTCCTGTGCCTCGTTTTTAAGCATCACGCCATCCCCTTCATTCATTCAAAAAAAAATCACGCATCTCGTCTTCCAGGCCAAAGAGAAAAATACCGTTCTTTCAAGAACTTTTCATCCCCCAACTCCCCCGGAACCCAAAACGGTGTCCACGGAGACAAATAATCCTGCTCCACGAAATGATTTTCAAAATCGTGGGGGTATTTGTATCCTTTCCCATGCCCCAACGCCTTCCCATCTCGGCTGGAGTCCTTCAACGCATGGGGCACCACCCGACTGGGCCCCCGCTTCACTTCCGCCAACGCCCGATCTATGGCCAAATAGGACGAGTTCGATTTCGGAGCTAACGCCAAATAAACAGCCACCTGAGCCAGCGGGATTCGGGCCTCGGGCATGCCTAATTTTTCCACCGCTTCAAAAGCGGCGTTGGCCAGTAAAAGACCCCGGGGATCCGCGTTCCCCACGTCTTCTGAGGCCAAAATCAACAGACGGCGGGCCACAAACCGAGGGTCTTCCCCAGACGCCAACATTTTCGCCATCCAATACAACGCCGCGTCCGGATCCGATCCTCGGAGAGATTTAATAAAAGCCGAAATGGTATCGTAATGCTCATCGGACGATTTATCATACCGCAGGGCCCGCTGTTGGGTGGAGGCTTCGGCCACAGCCAAATCCACCACGACGTCGCCGTTGGTGATTGGGGTGGTCATAACCGCCAACTCCAAAGCGTTCAACAACCGCCGAGCGTCCCCATCGGCCCGAGAAATCAAGTGAACCTCGGCCTCGGGAAGAATTTTAACCCGTCGCTGACCCAATCCTCGTTTTTGATCCAACAGGGCCCGGACCATCAACGCCCGTAAATCCTCATCGGACAGAGGCTTCAGCTGATAAACCGTGGACCGAGACAGCAACGCCGCGTTCACATAAAACCAAGGATTTTCGGTGGTCAGTCCCACCAACGTGATCCGCCCCCGCTCCACATCCGGAAGCAGAGCGTCCTGCTGGGACCGATTGAAGTGGTGAATTTCGTCTAAAACAAGAAGCGTTCGCCTTCCGGAGATACGTTGACGGTCCGTCGCCGCGGCCAATATTTTCCGAATGTCTGGCACACCGATGGTCACAGCGTTGGTGTGTTCCACGTGAGCCTTGGTTTTAAGGGCCACCAACCGAGCCAACGCCGTTTTCCCACAGCCCGGAGATCCAAAGAAAACAGCCGACCCCAACCGATCCGCTTCAATGGCTCGGCGCAAAAGGCTCCCCTCAGCCACCAAATCTTTTTGCCCAACGAATTCCCCCCAATCCAACGGAGCCATCCGCAAAGCCAAAGGGACCGACGCCGCACTCTCCACAGCCTCCGCCCCCGAAAACAAATCCTCTTCCTTCACCCCAAAGCCTTTTCCAACGTATCCAACAACCCTTTCAACCGGGCTTCATCTTGGGGCGGCATTTCCACCGCCGCTGTTTTCTTTTGGGACCCCAATTCAAAAGCGATGTTCAACGCCGCCAACACAGCTATTTTTTGCGTATCCACCAACCCGAGTTTTTCGGATATTTCCTTCATTTTTTCATCCACATAGCTGGCCAACCGACTGGCTTCCAAGGCGGTTAAATTCCCCGGATCCAACTCATAGCGTTTCCCGAAAATATTCACACTGATTTTGTCTTTCGATACAGGCATCATCGCACACCCGCCCGATCTATTTTTTCCAAAATTTTTTCCAAGCGCACTCGCCATCCCTCGCGATCACGAAGCAATTCTTCATGATCCCGCACCAACCGCCGTGCTCGCTGACTTTCTTCTTGCATCAAAGCAACCTCCGCCAACAAGCGTTCTCGCTCTTTACGTAAATGATGGATTTCGGTGGCCGCTTGGCGAACTTTTTCCGTGAGTCTGGTTAAAAGGTGGGAAGCCATGGCAAGAAATTTAGCACATCCCCCCCCGCCCCACAAGCCCATTTTTCTGCTGTCGTATTTTTTTATCATTTAAGTTTCAACAAAAATTCCGTATAATTTAACAAGCTCTCAACACAGAAATGATAAACCAAACAGCGAAACTTAGGTCAGGTGCAAACATTAAGAAATGAAAACACATTTTCTAACGGGAATGGGTGCGGACAATAGAATTTGGATAAAATATAAACATGAATTTCCGAATGCTTATTATCATAATTGGATATATGAATTTCCAAAAAATTACAATTACGCAAAATACAGTGATTTTCTAATAGACAAATACAAGATAAATGATGGTGATGTTGTAGTTGGTGTTTCCATGGGCGGTATAATTGGATGCGAAATATTTAAAAAGATTAAATTAGCCAAACTAATTCAAATATCAAGTTGTAACAAACTAAAGCAATTGAATAGCCTATTGAGTAGGATGATGCCATTAATGACTATTCCGAATTACAATCTAATAAATTATTTGCCCAAATGGATTTTGAAAACAGACGAGATGAAATTGTCTCATATAATGTACAAAGAATGTGACAAGGATTTTTTAAAATGGGCGATAAAAGAGTTATACAAATGGGATGGATTTAAAAGAAACGAAAAATGCGTATCAATTCATGGTGATAAAGATTTTATATTTCCGATTAAAAAACAGAAACCAGATTACATTATACAAAATGGTACGCATTTAATGGCGTATTCAAACGCAAATGAAATCATTAGAATAATAAAACGACTCTACACGGATTCATATGGATAGAATAAACCATATCCCAAAAATTCACCTCCATACTGTTTTTTGGTAAAACCAAAAAATATTTTTGACAAACCAATCTTTGTGCTATAGAATACCCCCATGCCAACAAAAAAGAATAGGTTAGCCTTCAGTGTTTTGTTTCTCGCGGGAGCTGTGTGGGTGGCCAGCTGGAAATTAGGGTTTCAATCGGCTTTTTTTCTAGGCTTACCTATTCTAGCCTTTGCCCTCTGGGCCAACACTCAAATCACCTTAAACCCACAAAAACACGGGGGCCGATGGCTTGCGTTAATCGCTTTTTTATTGGCTTTTTTAGGCACCACAAACAACTTAGGACAATTACTAATCCAAAGATACTGGGCAAAAGCCTTTCAATGGGATAACACGAAGGGCCTCTACATCCATCCAACCGAAGGATGGAACCTTCGCTACCCGGACCGGTGGATCCTCCGAGAATTCCCCACCCCCCATTCTTTTTCCATCTTTATATCGCCCTCCATCCCCACGCCCCCGATGGAAATAAGCGTCACCCGTCGGTCGAACAGCCCAAAACTTTCTTTAGAAAAAATCGTGGATCAATTCCTCGCCACTCTTCAAAAAACTGTGGGTATCAAGGTTCTGCACCGTGCCCCATTCACCCACCCCGCTGGCCCCGCCTATGAGATCATTTATAAAACCACGTCCAAAAACCACCCTATGGAAAACCGCGTCATTTTCTTAAACGATGAAAAAAACATATACACCCTCACCCAAACAGCTTCTTCCCTCTGGTCCGACCGAGTAAAACCAGAGATCACTCAATTCTTCCTCAGCTTCCGTCTAATGAATAAAAAGTAAACCCTAAAAAAACGGCGGTTGAACACCATTTTTTTAGGGTAAGTTTTTTTAAAAACTGATCCTAAGTCTTATGAAGCTTCTCTCCCCCCCATCACCCAACGTTTGGCCACCCCCGCGGCCACCAACAACACAACAAGCAACATCCCGCCCAACAAAACCGGAAACAAGTGGTTAAGCATCGCTCGCTTAAAACCGTCCATGCCGGCCTCTTTCAGAATGGCCCAAAACGTTCCAGAAAAATAGGTCATCACAAAGGTGGCCGGGGCAATCCCAACAAAAGTGGTCCACAAAAAATCCCTATATTTGACGCGAGAAATCCCCAGAAGGTAGTTGTACATCAAGAAGGGAGGAAATCCAACCAAACGAAGAAGGATTAAAACGCCTAAATTCGGTTTTCGCAAAACCCGAAGGGTTTTGCCATAGCCTTTTTTGCGAAGCCACCAAAATATTTTTTTGCGGGCCACTAAGCGAGCCACCCAAAAAGGGCCCGTGGCCCCTAAACACTCGGTCGCTAAATTAATCACCAACCCCCAACGAAATCCAAACAACACACCACCGGCCACAGCAAAGAGACTGATGGGGCCCATGGCACAAAACAAAAGAAACGTCGCCACAAAAACCGGAAGGGACAACGGATTGCCTTGCAACGTTTCAACCAATCGAATCAACCCATTCAACACAGGCTCAAGCCCCTCTCATAAAATCAGCTTCAACCGCGGATTCGTCCCACAACACATAAACCGTGTGAAGACGCCCCGTCGCGTCAAAACTCAACCGAGCCGTAATAGAAGGACTGCGATCGGCTCCGACAATAACGTAACGCCACGTCAGCGTTTGCCAAGGGCCGTGAGCGGATCGTTTCAAGGGGGGGCCTAACAATTCCAAGGTTTTTTCTAAAGAGGGAAGTTCCGCATCGGTTTTTTCTGTTAAAAAAATCTGAGCACGGGCCAGTTTTTGTAATTCCAAAATATTTGAGTTTTTAGCTTGCCGAAGAGTTTCCTCCAAAACCGCCCGCGAGAAAAGACGGAGAAAGGGATCGGGCACTCGAATACGAACCAACAGTCCGTCTTTAAAGTCCAACCCAAGACCCAAACGGTGCAAAGGAGGAAGAGTTGTGGCTGTCTCCCCAGGCAACAGTTCAAATTCGTAATGATGATGAATCCCGTCGGTTTTCGAAACGCTTAAAGGATCCGCCCCAATCAAAAAACGAACGTCTTTCATTTTTAAAAGCGGGTGACGAAATTCCACCCAAAATTCCGAATCCCCTCGAATAAAAAAATTCTCATCAAAACGATTCAACTGCCCCTTCACATCCAACAACCTCAAATACACACACCCCGTCAACAAAAGCAACACCCCTCCAAAAACCATCGCTCCCCACACCACACGATAAGGAACGGTTTCAAAACAGAAAAGATAAACTTTCTTACAGAGTCCTTGGGATTCGTCTCCCCGGCGAAGGCCGGGGCCCAGTGTTTGAGTCAGACGTTTAACCCCTGTCGCACGAAATGGACGCCGGCTTTTTCTGGCATACCGAAAAGATGTCAATGCTTTTTTAAGACGGTTAATGGTTTCAACCGTAACCGCAATACCCACATCACCCTCGAAGTTTCGCCTGAAACTGATCTCCAAGCCCCCGAACCACACGATCTTGCAAGGCCTGCCCTTCGGCGTCGGTCAGGGTTCGTTCCCCGTGGCGAAACGTCACACGAAACGCCAAACTCCGCACCCCGGCTGGAAGCCCCCCCCCCGTGAACACATCAAAAAGCTCCACGGCTTTAACAAAATCCACGTTCCCGTGGATCCACGTCGTGATGGACGCCCAAGAAACCGTTTCCTGAAAAACCAGAGAAAAATCTCGCCGAAGCACCGGCACCCGAGAGAGTCCTTGAAAAGTCTTCGCCTTCCCAACACCCACACCAAGAGCCGTCAGGTTGCACTCAAAAACAACCGTGTCGTGGGACACATCCCACCGCTCGGCCTGTTTTGGGTGCAAACGTCCAAAAAACCCAAGGACTCGTCCATCAACGGAAAAAGTCAAAGATTCTTTTGGATGCAACGCCGGAACATCCGCGGGTAAAAACGTCACGGTCGACAAACCCCATCCCTCCAAAAGAGACTGGGCCCACGCCTTGGCGTCCCAAAAATCCAAGAAACGTGGGGGTTCCTTCCAATGCCCCCCCTGATCCCGTCCGGAGGCCACCCAAGCCAGATGATCGTCTTCTTTTATGGAATCTCCATCCCGATGAAAAACCCGAGCGCATTCAAAAAGGCGAACGTCCGTATGGCCCTGCCGATTGTTCGACACCAATAAAGACAAAAGGTTCACCACCAAAGAAGGGTTTAGGCATTCGCCGGTCAAAGACAACGGATTCGCCAGTTCCGGTGGATTTTCCCCCGTCGGTCCGGCCCACCGCTCCCACAACGCTCGAGGGACCAACCCACTTTGAACCGCTTCCCAAAACCCGAAAGAAACCAATCGTTCCCGAGCCATCCCCAACGCCCGCTGTCGGGGCGAAACATCCTCATCCGAGGGAACCGCCCCCCGCACCCGAGAGGGAATCTTGTCGTAGCCCATCAAACGAGCCACTTCGTCCACAACGTCCGCGGTTTCCCTCACGTCCGCTCGATGAAGGGGCGGTGTGATCAGCAGAGAATTTTGTTCAACCACACAGGTAAACTGAAGTCGTTCCAAAAGAGTCGCCACCCGCTGAGTCTCCAGTTCAAACCCCAAAAGCTCGCAGAGTCGATCCAAAGAAACTCGAAAAGCCATCGCCTTCTCGGGCGACGGTCCCACATCGACTTGTCCTGTCCGTTGCCCTCCAGCCCAATGACTCAGGAGCCAAACAGCCCGCCGCCCCGCCAAATCAGCCACAAAAACATCGGTGCCCCGCTCAAAGCGGTAAGAACTTTCTGTCGAAAGACGCAACCGATTCCTCGTTCGACGCACTTCTCCCGGAAGGAACCGTGCACTTTCCAAAACAACGCGAACCGTGTTCTCTTGAACCGACGAAACACTCCCCCCCATCACCCCCGCCACCGCCACGGGCCCTTGGTCATCGGCAATCACCAAAGAGTCTTGAACCCCCCGGTCCACACCGTCCAAACAGGTCAACCTTTCGCCTTCACTCCCTCGCCTTACCACCAACGCCCCGTGCAATCGGTCCCGATCGAACACGTGCAGGGGATGCCCCAACTCCAACAAAACATAATTCGTCACGTCCACCACGTTGTTGATGGACCGTATTCCACACCGCTCCAAACGAAGACGAACAGAGAGGGGCGACGATTTCACCAAAATCCCATCCAGCACGTGAGCCGTGTAACGGGAACAAAGCTGAGGCTCGTCCACACGAACCAAATCGGTCACCGCGGGAGCGTTTTCCGTTTCAATCGTTGGCCATCGAACACTCCGCCCCAACCCAGCCGCTATTTCCCGAGCCAGTCCCCAATGAGACAACACGTCCGGACGGTTGGGTGTCACCTCCACTTCAAAAATCACATCGTTTAATTCCAACGCCGTGACCATGTCTTGACCCAAAGGAATTTCTGAAGGGAGATCGTATAAACCCGAGTGATCCGCCCCCAAGCCCAGTTCCCTCGCGGAACACAACATGCCAGAAGATTCCACACCTCGCAAGACCCGTTTTTCAATCACCAAACCGTCTGGCAAACGCGCTCCCAACCGAGCGAAAGGATACCGTCCTCCCGGTTTCACGTTAGGGGCGCCGCACACGACAGAAAAACGATCGATCCCATCAAAAACAACACACTTGTTCAATTTGTCCGCGTTGGGATGTTTTTCAACAAACTCCACCAAAGCGGCCACCACACCGGTCACGGCCCCCCCCACAGGCGTCAGAGATGGCACATCAAACCCCAGCTGAAGCAAAACAGACCGAACCTCTTCGGGACTTTCAGAAAAATCGCAAAACTCTTTCAACCAAAACCAAGAAGCTTTCATGACAAAGATTCCAAAAACCGCACATCGTTTTCAAAGAAAAGCCGCATATCGTCCACACCGTATTTAAACATCGCCACCCGTTCCACACCAATCCCAAAAGCCCACCCCGACAAACGCTCCGGGTCCAACCCAGCCGACCGCAAAACGTTAGGGTGAACCAAACCGGCCCCAAGCATTTCCACCCACCCCGTGTTTTTGCACACCCGACACCCAGCCCCCGAACACATCGTGCAAGAGATATCCATCTCTAGGCCAGGCTCTACAAAAGGGAAAAAAGACGGGCGAAATCGTGTGGTCACGCGCACCCCACGATTCCCAAACAACCGTTTTGCAAAAAGCGTGAGCATTCCCTTTAAATCAGCCAAAGAGATGCCCGTGTCCACAGCCAACCCTTCCACCTGATGAAAAACATGGGAATGGGTGGCGTCAATATTTTCGTGTCGAAAAACCCGCCCCGGAGCCACCAGGTACACCGGGGGCGGGTGAGCACGCAAATAGCGGATTTGAACAGGAGACGTGTGAGTACGAAGGAGCAACGGTTTTCCCTCAGAATCAACAAAATCTTTTATATAAAACGTATCGTGGGAATCCCGAGCCGGATGATCCGGGGGATGGTTTAAAGAGGTGAAATTATTTTCGTCTGTTTCCACTTCAGGTCCTTCGGCCACCACAAACCCTAACCGATCAAAGACACCCGTGATTTCGTCCATCACCCGTGTGAGGGGATGAACACCCCCACGTTTCAAGGGACGAGCCGGCAAAGACAAATCCACGACCCGTGAAGCCAACTCTTGGTTAAAAATATTCTCTTCGAGGACAAGGCGACGTTGTTCTAAAGCTTTTTCCAACGCCCCTTTCAGTTGATTGGCCCGAGGCCCCACCACCTTCCGATCCTCCGGGCTCATAGTGCCCAACGTTCCCAAAATGGAGGCCAACAACCCTTCTTTTCGTCCCAAATATTTTTGACGCACCAAATCAAGAGCCTCGATCCCTTGAACGGAACCGATCTCCATTAAACTGTCTCGTTCCAACGCCTCTAGTTTTTTAATCATGAAGAGATGTTTTAAAAGTTTTTAAACACTGGATTTTACATATTTTAAAAGAAAAGGGGGCAACGTGCACCAACGGCACACGTTGCCCCTCCGTTTCCAGACAGTAAAAACCTCAGGCTTTGACGTTCTGACTTTCTTTTGAAAGCTGAACCAGTTTTTGAAAAGAAGCCTTGTCTTCCACGGCGATAACGGCCAAGATCTTGCGATCCATTTCCACCCCGGCTTTTTTTAATCCTGAGTAAAACCGCGAATAACTAAGCCCCTCTTCGCGAGCCCCAGCGTTAATCCGTTGAATCCAAATGGCTCGAACATCTCGCTTTTTGTCTTTGCGTCCACGATACATGTGACGCATAGACATTTCGAGATGCTGAATAACCATCCGCCAACGCGACTTCTTTGTGGCGTAGGCTCCTTTGGCCTGTCGGAACCATTTTTTCTTACGCTGACGTGTGTAAACCGCACTCTTAACGCGCATAGGGCAACAGAGCCTTTAAAGATTTTATTTGCTTCGCGTTGGACAAAACATTGTCCCCCAAAAACCGACGACGACGGTTGGACGACATACCGATCAGCAAATGACGTCTTCCTTGGGTTTGATGCATTATTTTTCCGGTACCGGTCACGCGAAAGCGCTTCTTGGCACCGCTGTGTGATTTAAGTTTTGGCATGGACGGGGTCTCTTCTCGTTAAGAATGGGACGGTAAAAAAATCCGCCCTTTTTATAAAATTAATTTTTTTGAGGTGCCAGCATAAGGATCATGCGGGTGCCAAACATCATGGGGGAACTTTCAACCGTGGCCAATTCCCCTAAAAATCCCTGTATTTTTTCAATGATTTTTCGACCGAGGTCTTTATGTTCCATCTCTCGTCCACGAAACACCACGGTGATACGGACTTTATCGCGGTCTTCCAAAAACTTTCGAATTTGTTTCACTTTTGTCTCAAAATCGTGCTCACCAATTCCAGGCCTAAACCTCATTTCTTTAACATGGCCTCCTTTCTGGTGTTTCTTAGCTTCTTTCTTTTGTTTCTCTTTTTCGTAACGATACTTTGAAAAATCAACCACCTTACAAACAGGGGGATTGGCCAAAGGGGCAACTTCCACCAAATCCTTGCCGCGGTCTTCGGCTGTTCGAATGGCTTCATCCAAATTCTTGACACCCAGTTGCGTTCCATCTTCGTCTATTAAACGAACCGTTTGGGCTCGAATTTGGTGATTGACTCGGGGACCGCCACTTCCGGTTTGGGGACGTTGCAAAGTTTTTGGGTAGATTCTTATTTCTCCTGTGCAGAAGCTATAAACTTATTTAATAGTGAAGCGGGGTCATTCTAACAGAACAAACAATAACTGTCAATCAAATAAAAAATTTTGAACACTGAGGTTTTCTCTAAAAGCGAGGGAAAACCCCTCTATTCCAAAAACATCACAAAAGAATCCGTTCCATTTCTCATTGCTCTCAAAAAAACAGTGTTGCCATTGTAGGAAGGATTGGCAAACACTACTGTCCCAATGAGAACGTCATTCTTAGACGGAAAACAGGCATAATCGATTTGAAGTCAAGTGGCGTTATTCCAAAAACGGGAATCGTTTAGGATCAATTGTTTTTGGATTTAAAAAACGAGAAAACCATGAACGTTGGGACAGTAGTGATTGGCAAAGAGTAATCTAATTTTACTGTTTTTGCCCCCGCTTATTCTTTATCCGGCGGAATCATCTCTGATGTTACCGCCGCAGTCAATTGAGCCAGCGTCTCCGTGGCCGAAGGAGCCCACGGGGATTTCGGATAGAGGGTCAAAACACGATCAAATGTCTCCCGAGCCTCCGTTTTTTTCCCTAAAACAACCTGAAGACGTCCGGACTCCATCAACACTCGTGGGGTTAAATAGTGCGTGGGAAATTCTTTCATGATTTTTTCATGGACAGCCAAAGCCTCGGCCCATTTTTTTTCTTCCACCAAACTGGAGGCTTGCCCGGCCAACAACAACACTTTATAATCAGACCGCACAGCTTGGAGACCCCCCGCTTCATAAACACGGGTGGCTTCAGAAAATTTTTTCTCCCCAAAAAAAAGATCTCCCTTCGCCAAATAGGCTTGCAACGCCGTGGGACCCGTACGTTCCCGCTGAAGAATTTCATCCAAAAGACGATGGGCCTCTTTGCGATCCCCACGAACGATCAGAGATTGGACTTGAGACAACTGCTCAGACCCTCGATCGGCCAATTTTTGTCGATTAAGAAACACCGCCCAGCCCACCCCCCCCGCTAAAACCAAAACAAAAACAAACAGGGCCAAACGACCCGATCGCTCCTTTACCCACTCTAAAAAAATTTCACTTCGAGACAAATGATGCCGACGAACACTTGGCATCGCATAAACAGGGGACACCATAAATTGCCTCCTAACGTTCTTTGCATTTTTGTGTTTTCTTGACTTTCATTTCTTCGTTGCATCCCTCCCATTTCCCACCACGCCCCCGGGCGGAATCAAACCACCAACCTTCTCCTTAGGACGGAGCCGCTCTATTCAATTGAGCTACGGGGGCTTGGAGGAAAATGGTTTTTTTGTAACGATTCTCCCTATTCGGCCTTTATCCAACATTCCCTCAAAAAAAGTTCTTGAGATCCAGAGGCAAACAAAGAAGAGCAAAAAAATCGTTATTTCTTCCATCGTTCATACTGTCCAAAGTGGCCCCTTTAGGCCCCCCACGCCATAAGTTTCAGTTCAATGGATTTACATACGATGAAACGCGTCCTACTTCTTATACCCCAGCGTAATCCAGTGCGTGTCTCCCATATCCCCCATGGGCCGATACGCGTAATCCACCACCAACACCCCATGCGTGACACCAAACCCCACGGTCACTCCCGTTGCCCCACCCACGTCCTTCGTTTCCGTGCTATACCCGCCACGCACCGCAAACCCCCAATCCCCCGCGGGGATCAGATACTCGGTCCCTACCCCTTCGTAACTGTCCCCCTCCGCTGGCTTAGACCACTCCACACCCGCCCGCCACTTCTTTGTCAACACATAGTCCACCCCCACCCGCGTCGTACGAGGCAATTCCGTTGATTCTTGGTCATACGTCAAAGACCCGCCCACGTTCGTCACCGCCACTCCCCCATGCAATTTATCTCCCAAAAAACCAGGCGTCAAATACCCCAGATCCCCACTCATCGTGCTCGCCGTCTTTTCCAAGGTCGATCGCACATACTTCACCGTCCCACCCACATTCCCCCACCCAAACCCCCACCCAAG
>Ga0247840_10007246_pt1 | contig 15511 bp, 13 predicted proteins | sample LaCruzMarch2015__FD_192404 | JGI IMG/M metagenome (GOLD analysis project Ga0247840, IMG submission 192404) | Freshwater microbial communities from meromictic Lake La Cruz, Castile-La Mancha, Spain - LaCruzMarch2015_17m | ecosystem: Environmental > Aquatic > Freshwater > Lake | place: Spain... | reverse complement strand
TAAATCGTAAAAATGTTTTAGGAGAAATTTGGGTAAGAAATAACGCCCAGTTAGTACAGCCTGCTTATATCTCTCTATCGGCTGTGTTTGATACCTACACCAACACAAATCTTATAAATGAATTAACTAGTACAACCGGAATTAAAAAAATAGACGTCTTTTTTGATACTCTTTTTGTTCAAACAACAGGCACCGTTATTTTTGAGAAACTAAATTACGATTACGATATTGATAAAATTTTTAGTATTTCTGACAATGCTAGATATATTTCCCTAGCGATGCCTGTTTCAACATCTTTTATTCGGGAATTTGCAAATACAAACTTTACAGGTTATACGTTTGCAAAAGCTGGAGAAACATGGTTCTTCCCTCAAGAGAAAATAGTTGTTATTTCTGTATGTGGTTATAAAGACAATATACTAACACCTGAACTCTATAGTTACGATCTAAATAGTTTAACACTACAAAAAGTATTTCCTGTAACATCTAGTGATATAAGCACAATACAGAGCCTATCAAGTGTCAGCCTATCCTCTATTAACGAGCCCTTACTATCACATAATAAATTTAAAAGAGAATATCTGTTTGTAATTCCTGGAAAAGATAATAATGGTAAAGATGTTTTAGTAGAAATTGGTATTAAGGATTTACCACAACTTGAAATTAATACTGTTAGCGTATATACAACTCTATCAAGCAATACCGTGTCTGAACCACCTGCCATACTTCATAGTCTTAACACCACTCTTTCAACAATTAGCACACTCAATTTTCAGTGTATAGCTACAAATACCCCGGTTACCTTTACGCCAGTTTCTTTACCTTCTTGGATTAGTTTAACAAATACGGGTCTCTTTCAGGGCAATCCTCCTTCCACTCCGAGCACGTACTTAGCTACATTTACCGTAAGTAATAGTATTGGTCCCACTTACTACTCTTTAAATATTACTGTTCAATGATTACCGACTTTATAATTTACAATGGACAAACAGTTCCAAGTAATTACACTTGGGATAACGATCTTCCCTTTGTAGGTATTAATACTACCCCTGCTAATGCAACAACCACGTATGTGTCGGGTTATGCACCAGGTCTTAGAGTAACATTTTATAATAATGAGTCTCAGTCAGATTTAGGTTTTGATCAAATTAGCTATAATTGGGATTTTGGTGACTATTATAATGATACTAATAATAATGTTTCTTTATCTTGTATTTCTTTAGTACAGCATACCTATATAATGCCTGGAGTATATACAGTATCTTTAAGACACTTACAATCAAGAAAAAGAACCGAATTAGACCCTAGCGCGTTAGCTAGATTATGTATTGGCAAGTACAGTGTAAATTGGTACTGGAATAACTTACAGTGTGGTAATTTGCAGCAATTAACCTGGGATCAAACAATGTGTGTGCCTCCTGCTTCTGCAGGAGTCCCTAGACCTAAGTGGTGGGACAGCGAGACTCAATGCTTTCAAAAATATTGTAAGTTTTGGTCTTGGTATGATTTAGCAAATTATTCTGATAGTGCTAACCCGGTACGCTGGAACGAAACCATTACCGATGCAGATTTTGAAAAGCTTTGGATGTTTGAAGATAATGAAACTAATTGTACAGTAACCGAGGCGCAATTTTTAGACACTATTGAAACAAACGAGCAAACAGTTATAAAACCATTTTGTGTTGAGGTAAAAGAGCTTCCTCCAGTAGCAGAAATTTCATGTATTACAACTCCAACAGGTAATACTCCGCACACTGTAGTTCTTTCTCCAACAGGTTGTCAACCGGGATCTTTCCCCATCGACCGGATCGATTGGGATCTCGGAGACGGTACCCCCATAATAACTCATACCAGATACGCTCCTCCATCCGGTAGCAATATTATATACAACGGCAAGTATTCTTCAGACCCTGAAGACGCTCGCAATTACAATATTATTCATACATACGTAAGAGACTCAAAAACCTACCCAGTATTTTATCCGTCTTTAACCTGCTATAGCGCTAACACTAATACCCAAGATTCGTGCTCAACAACAGTAGGGCCTATATCTTTACCTGATATACCAAATACCAACCTTGTTAAAGTCCGTAATACTGTTAGAGGCAATCTCTACGCTTTTGATATTAATAACAATATAGCGTTTACTACAACAGTAACTACAACTAGCGAACCACTAGCATCTACAGCTCCTAAAAACCGACTACTAATTAATTCAGGTACTACTAATCCGTTCTTTGGTACCCCAAATAATAACTTATATCCTTCAATATATACTCCAACGTGTCAACTACTACCGTCAGCCTTCTTACCAACTACAGATGTTCTAACTACAGAAGATAGTACCCCGAACGCAGGAGACAGTATAATTGAGCTAGAAGATGGTATACCAATTACAACCGATTTAGAATTCTTTATCGAGCCATAAATAATATAAATGGCTAGTGTTAAAATATCTCAGTTACCAGTTGGCGGTAGTATCAATACTAACGATGAATTTCCCATATCCCGAGGAGGTTTAGAAACCTATAGAATACTTGCAAATCAATTAGTAACAGCAGGCGGCAATGTTGGTAGCGCTGCTGGAGTTTATCAAACATTAGATACAACTACAGGTAGTACCACTTTAAGATTTCGTTCCCTGTCAGGTGTAGGTGAAGGTATACAAGTTATTCAAAGCACTAACACAGTTAATATATCTATTTCTGGTCAAAACCCATCTAAGAACGTATTTACCGGAACAGGTTCCCAAGTTAATTTTGCATTAACAAATGCAAGTTCTCGTAATGTTAATAACTATCGTGTTGATATTGATGGTGTTTTACAAGAGCCAGGACAGACTGCCGATTATTATCTTGATAGTTCTAATTTAGTTTTTACTACACCCCCACCTTCGGGCAGTAAAGTAGTAGTAGTATCTAATAACCTACTCCCATTAGTTGAAGCGGTACCTGCTAACAACTCTATAACAAATGCAATGTTCACTGATGGGTGTATTAATACACCTGAATTGTCTTCAGGAGCAGTTACTACAGATAAAATAGCTTTAAGTGCAGTTACAGCGGATAGAATTAATTTAACGACCAGTCTTAGCTCGAATGGATACCAAATAATGCCAGCTGGGCTAATTATGCAATGGGGAACAGTTTCTAGCCCTGCAGGGTCAGTTTCTGTTAATACAGCCTTTAATTTTCCAATAACATTCCCGGTTTCAGCTCTATCTCTAGCAGCGCTTGGAGAACTGGCTACAAACGATCGCCTTAGCTATACTAATCTTACTAATACAGGAGCAACGTTTCAAGTCGCAGATACAAATAGTGGTACAGTTCAATCTGCAACTATTAAGTATATAGCGTTAGGGTATTAGGGTTAGTATTTTTGCAAAAACGTAGTCTGTGCCTACTTCAACCATTAAATAATCAATAATGGCTGAAATTGTTTACAAGTCCCTTTCTAGTCTATCTCCAGTAGAGCTGAAGTATCAGTACTATAAAGATGAGCAATTAAAAGTATCCCTTAAGACCTATAAGGAAGGTTATACTTTTTATGAAGCTGATAGTCTTCAAAACTATCAAGATATTGCTATTAATAAGGGAACTTGTTTTGTGTTAACTTCCTCTATTAGTCTAAGCACCGTTTTTACCCCCGCAAATACAATAACCATTGGTCAGCTGCCAGCGTCTATTTTATTACAACCAAGAAGCTCTTTTATATACTACGCTAGATATGAGTCAAGTTCAAATTCTATAGTTGAAGGCTTATCTTCTGAAGCACCTTCAGTATTTTATTTAGCACCTACAGAATCAAGCGACGAAGTAGAAGTGTTTGTTAATAATAGATATTTACAAGTAAGGGAAGTATACCCTTATGCAGTCTACACGGCTGAACGCTCCCTTGACCCTGAAGAGATACATAGACAAAGATTTAAAGTAGTATATCAAGGAGGCTTTATAACTTTTAAAACAAAAACTAACGCCGGCTATCGATATCTCTGTTTTACAAATGATCGTATAATGAGAGCTACCGGAGTAGTATTAAACAACACTGCAATAAACGATTACGTTTTTAAGTGTTTACCGGTAACTACCACAACCTTACAAAGAGGCTTTATACCTTCAAACGACTGGGTGACTTATTACTTTGATATTGAATCAGAGGCTGAAAATAAAACCGTTACCGTAAATAAAGATATACAAGATACCTCTACAAACTTTTTAATAGACTTTCCTATTGAAAGGGTTTTTGAAGATACTGAAGTAAACGTTAATGTGGCTAACCTAAAAACAGGTCTTACCCCCGCTGGAGGCCCTGCACCTGTTGATAACTCTTACACTAAAAATGTTATAACTACAAACTAATATGTCTGATATTAAGCAAAGAGAATACTATAAAATTTTTACCGGCACTAACCAAGAGGATGGTTATGATAAAGTTCATCTGGGGTACGAGGCTGAAACAACCGAAATTAACTTTAACCGAGACCAGACAACATATTTTCATATGCCGTTCTTTGCAAGTTCTCAGCCTATTTCAGAATCTACTTTAATAGCTGACGGCGCTGTCCCGGGACCTATACCTGCTTTAGCAGATAGAGTGCTTAAAAAATTAGGCAACTACGGCAATACAACCCCTTGGGGAACAGCTTCAGAAAGATCAGACGGTACCTGGCTTTGTTCTTGGTTGTATGCTTTATCTTCAGAACCTCCTGTCTGGAAAGATAGGTATTATAACCCTGGTAGACTTGCTTATTGGGAAGCTCTAATCGGTGAAGCTAATTTTACAGATTACATAAAATCAGATGAACTTTATTACGATATTGATTCAACACTAACATTTGAACCCGGGGTATTATATCAATACTTTCATCAAGGAGAGGGAACAGCGTTAGAAATTGTTAAAACTTTTGCAGGTGAAGATAAAACAAGGCTAAAACTAGATATAGAGGACTGGTCTTTTGCTCGCCCGGATGACCCGCAACCTGTAGATAAATCGATTTATAATAATAATATAAATGTATCTAACTTTAAAAATGATTGGGTGGTTAATTTATTTGATCCGGGATTTTTAGATAGAAGCTCTTTATCTTTTAATAATACCGACTTTATAGATGCAAAAGTTATCTTTAATCAGTCTTACAATCTAGAAGATGAATTTACATTATCGTTCTGGGTTTATAGCCCTGATTGGTCTCAAGCAACATCTACCCAGCTTGTAGGTAATTTACGTAAGGGCGGGTATGGGGTATTTTATAATAACCTATACTATAATCCTTATTTTGTTATTCCTGAAAACACTTACGGACATTTATTTTACTGTAATCAAGAATCAATAATTTATACAGATAAAAATACTCAATCTGTTTTAGGTACTCCATCAAACCCTATAAGCAATAATATAAACTCAAATGCTGAAATTATTAGTGTTGATGCTCTAAGTGGCCGGGTTATAAAATACAATCATATTGGAGACGTTTTGACATTTACAAAAGATTTATCAGGTAACGGTTTAAATGTTAACGGAACACCTAAACTTTCTATTTTAGATGGGTACGATAATTTAACTGTTATAACTACTCTTAGCACATACACGTTTAACAGGGACTTACTTTTAACCTCTACTTCTAATGTAGCATATGGTTATAAGGAACAAGTAGCATATGATCAGTCTGGGGTGCTAGTGAGAGAGTTATCATGCTTAGACGTAAAATTTGACGATTACGATCAAAAATGGGTTATAAAGGAGAACGGCAATCTTTACTGCAATAATGTTATATTAACTTCAGTACCTGCAAACGGCACCGGAACTAATATTGCTGTAGATCCAAATAACGATGTATGGTTTTTAGCTGACTATAATAAGATCTATAAAATTGATACTATTAACAAAAACCTAAAAGCTACATATGAAGTTGGGGTTTTAACCGATCAGTCAGATGAAAAAAATATAAGCTTTATAAAAGACTATAGTAGAGCTACAAATTCCTTTACCTGGTATGCTGTTTTATATCATAATTTAGAAAAAACTTTATACTTTGTAACGCTAGACGGTAAAATATTTAACGATATATTTTTACCTCAGAGTCTCAACACCCTAGACCCAGCAACACAGACCCAGAACGTTGATGCTTTAACTTTTACCGGAAAAGGAGATTTCACCGGGTATGAACAAAAAAGAATCTTTAATAAGATTTTATATAACAACAACCCACAACTTCAACTAAAAGTTGCTGTTAAATCCCCAAATCGTAGTTTACCAAATTCTACATACACTCTTTCAGTACCTGCGCAGTATCTTGTAAATGATGCATGGCACTTAGTTACAGCTACACTTAAAAATCATACATTAAATTTATACATCGATAACTACTTACGAGACTCAACAGTGTTACCAGGCAATCTAGATTTAAATTATGAATTTAAAAACGATCTGTTTATTGGATCCCCTTGCGGTAAAGCAGACAATCTCAACAAAGAAATTAACTCAACTTCTGTAATTTGGAATGGTTATATTGACACTGTTCGTATCTACGATTATGCTATAGAAGCTAAATTTATATTATTTTTTGTCCGTGAAAAAATATCAGCTACTAATATAACCTGGAATATACCTACAGCTGCCCTGCAATACGTTGAAGTTATAGAAAGATTTTTTAAACATAAAATGCCTGGGTCTAAAAGTATATTCTTTAAACTAAAACTTTCCGGGACAAGTATTACTGATCCTACAGTTCGAAAGCGTATTGAAGATGACATCAAAGTAGCAGTAATGCAATTAAAACCTGCATATGCTGAATTACTCAAAGTAGAATGGATCGAATAACTCTTTAAATATTACTATAAATGTCTTTATCTGCTATTCCTAATATATTTGATCCCGGTGCAACACCTACTGTGTTTCTACCCGTAGATGGTAGAGAGGCGTTTTTTGTCGCTTCTATACAAGCTGGTCTCTCAGGTGCTTTACCTCTCGAAAGATGTTTTGACAAATATGGCATTTTATGGAAATGGTCTACATTTGAATTATCAGCTATACCCCAGCTTAGCTCAACTAAAACTCCCTACCCTTCTTCCTGGGCTACGGTAGACTGTTTAGGGCTATCAGGTAACCCTAATACTACTAGCTATATAACTACAACTCCCGGACTTTTTCCTAAAAAATGGAGAAACGAAGGCGGGTTATCAGCGCAATTCTTTAGCCCTGCAACTACATCATGTACAGCTGATAAAATAACCTGGACCCTTTCAGCCTCTAACTGGCCTCAAATATACACAGAAATAAATTCTCTTTCAGCAACAACCGATTTTATTTACAGTTTAAGATTTGAAGACTACGGAACCGAATATAATAAAATTAATATCTATCAAGACACCCTCGTAACAGTTAGAGCTCAAGTAACAGGGACCTGTTGCAGTGTAACCGCTCCAATAACCTGTGAACCGGCATTTATCGATGAATCATATACCTTTAAAGTAATTGCACCACCTCTTGTAAAACTTTATACACCAAATAGGTATAACCTTACAGGTGTTAACCTTAATTTCGAAAACCTTATTACTAACTTAGCTTATGTTACCGGTTTACGAATTGATCTAGATGATAGCAAAGAAATATTTTTAACCGGAAGTAATATTACAAATTCTTTTAGTGTAAGTTATGATGTCGTAGGATTTAAAACGCTAAAAGTAACCTCGTACTTAAATTACACTGAAGTGCCCTATACGGTTACATTACCCGATATTATAGAGGTAGTGAGTGTGTATGATACTGTTTCACCTAGAGAGTATCGTTCTGTCCTAACCCCTATTGAGCTACCATGGCCTGATCAACCAAAAGTAGGCACTAATGACTGGGCAGTTGAAGACAATATTAATAACTGTTTTGAAAAGTTCTATGAAAACCTAGAATATCTTGAATCTCGCGGCCGGGCATACACAGGCACTTTTTCAGATTATTTTGGTTATCTTGGAGCTCAACCTAATATTTTAGTAACCGGGGTAACTGGTTGCCCGGTTTGGACCTGGGCTGATCTAGATTGTCTTAATACAACTCTTCCTTACTCAGTAACTTGGAGAGATGTTTATATACCTCCAACATCAGCTACTGATCCAAGCTCAATAGGTCAGTGGGTTGATTGTGGTACTTGGGTAGATCTTGATTGCCTTAACGCGTTTTTTAATCCTAACTGTAGAGAAAAATATTGTGTCGATTGGAATTGGAAAGCTAGAAAAAAAGCAAACTCAACAAATACATTTGAGACTACTTGGCAGTCTTCAGTGTCAGGTGCCCAGTATCAAAAGCGGTGGTACTACGAACCCTGTGATGAATCTCGCGTTGTTGTTTGTGATGAAGGGATCTGGAATGTTGATTTACCTAACTTAGATACTTACTATGACCCCATACCATCTCCTGCCATACAACAAAGATGTACCTTTACTGGGGTTGTTTCAAAACAAAATAAACTTTATACATCTTTAAAAACAATTATTAAACTTTTAGAATCTGATTATACAGCTACATATTATAGTTATAGAGATTCTTTTGATGGGATATTAGCATTTTCTAATATCAAAAATATATGCATGGATTCTTCCAATAAAATCTATGTACTTGATAATATTCTATCTCAAGTAGCCGTTTACACCTATGAGCCCGATACACCTGGAGATGACTGGACGTTATTTACTAACTGGGGCGGGTTTGGAACAGCTGCTTCTACTAATAAATTTTCAAACCCGAACGATCTTCATATAGATCAGTTTGATGACGTCTGGGTAACTGATACCGGGAACAGTTGCATTAAGCATTATTCAAACACTGGAACCTGGCTTAATACTATAACTGATGACGAGTTAAAAGCTAATGCCCCACTATCTGTTGCCGTAGACAGTCAAAAGATGGTTCATGTATTAACAAGTAAAGAAGTTCGAGTCTACTCCTATGAAGGTATCTACAAACAAAGTTACTCATATACAGAATTCACGACTTCAAGTGCACCCGTAAAAATTAATACCTCATATAATAGAGAGGTAATTTATCTTGCTCTTGAAACTCAGGTTCTTAAGTTCTTTAGAAACGGCGTATTTGCTGGTTACATAATTCAAGAAAAAGAAAATCTACCAACTATCACAAGTCTATATCAAGATGAGTTTAGAAACCTATTAATAACAGCTGGAGATAAAATTTTAAAGTACCCTGATTTAATGACTCAAAAACTTCTTAAAGGTGCCCTGCCTTCTAATTACTGGACTTTACAGGATCTTCTTATTAATAAAGAAGAGTACGTACAGAACTGGGTTTACACAAAGGCATTTCAGAGAATGTGGGATAATATAGAAATCTTTAGAAATACTCTACTTTTTGACGGAACAAACCCTTGCAAATCTTATAAAGCACCTTTACACGGAAAAGAAAAGATGATTATTGGTCAAAACGAAATTGTAACTTCTACAGTTGTTAATCGTGTTATAAGTTATCTCTGGGAGAACTTTGAAACTTTAATTGATTACTTTGATCCAAGTTGTGAAGCAACAACTCTCTAATTAAATATACTATACAATGTCCTGTCCTACAGTTTCAGTAATCCAATCAAATGAATGTATCGGTAATTCTTTAGCTGGTATTAACGATAACTTTGCTTCGTTAAGTGACGGTGTTTGTGATAATATTAACAGAATTACCGATATAGAAAACAACATTACAAATCTTACCAACCAGCTTATTGGTCTGTCAGGGGCTGTAACACCTGGAGCAGCTCGAGCTTGGGTTGTTTTTGATGCTACTAGAAATACTGCAAATACAGTAACTTCCTTAGGTAATAGATTAATTCGTAATAGTTATAATGTTTCATCTGTAGCTAAATACTCTACAGGTGGTTTATTTGAAGCAACATTTACAACTCCGTTTACGAACACTAATTACGGTGTTATAGCTACATGCAGTGAAAAAGCAGCTGGTAGTGGTAATTTTGTTTGGGCTCAACCTAGCCTAAGAGATACCAATTTCGTACAACTTTATATACGTTCAATTAATGCATCTGATATAGCAGATCCCGAATACGTATCTATTATAGTAATATAAGTTATGAGTATCTGTGAATTGCCAAATGCAATAACCACCATAGACTTAGATGAGTGTGTTGGTACTTCTTTAGCTACCATAAACACAAATTTTTTAAAACTACAGCAACAAGCCTGTGAAGATAGCACAGAGCTATCCCGATTAACTCAAGACTTATTAGCTCTTAGTTCAAGTTATTTAGAATTATCAGCTAAAGCTCCCGGTATACCAAAAGCATGGATTGTCTTTGATGGTAATTCCGGTGCAATACCAACAGTATTTGCTTCTTACAATATGTCCGTTTCAAGTTCAGGTACAGGGCGTTATGCTGTAACATTTGGAACTGCTTTCCCAAGCCTTTGCTATGCACTTGTAGGTAGTTCGAGCTCTACAGCTGCAAGCCCTTTTTATACTTGGTTGCAGCCTACAACAGCCTTTACTCCTGCATCTGCTACTATAAATATACATGATCTATCTGGAACATTTGTAAACCCAGAATATGTATCATTAGCAGTATATTACAAATAAATTATGGCACGTGTACATACAACAGCATTTAACGAAACAGACTGTATTGGAGACTGTTATGAACCTATTAATAACAGCTTAGATAATCTTGATACTGCTGTTCAGAATCTTTCTGCATCTGTAATTGACTATACTAAAGTTGCATCAGGCATGGTTTTAAACTGCGTTAATGTATTTACAAATACTGCAGTAACCTATAACGGTATTGCAAATACCGAAACAGAAATAGCTGCTCTAAGTACCACAATTACACCAAAACTAAATACAAGTAAAATTCTTATTCAAGCAATGATTAATGGTGAGGGGTATCATGATGCTGTTTATCGTTTAAGACGGTTTGTGGGAGGTACTGATCAAGGACTTTTAGGAAATGCAGTCACCGCTGGGTCCCGTAATACAGGTATATCCCCCATGCCTTATGACGTTGATAATACTAGTACAATGACTAATAGCTATATACAATTTTACGATACCCCGGGTACAACTAGCCCAGTTACTTACAGGTTTTACTTTCGACCAGCAGGCGCAACACCATTTCATTTAAATAGATCTGTTACTGATACAGATAATAATGTTTGTGAAAGAGCATCTTCGTCCGTTACTCTTTTAGAAATAAAAGGTTAGTCTATAGAAAATTACCCCTTTTAGAATAAATATAATTATAACATATGAAGAAAAATCCTCTTGAAGAAATTTACTCCTCCCAAGTTCTTCTTAACGAAGAATCAAGTAAGACATCGAACGTAGTAGTCCCTGCTGGACATCAAGAAATCGCTAAAAACGGTAAAGTTGGTCTAGTAGCAGGCGGCGCAACAGAGAAAGTCAAGAAGGATGTAGAAGATCCAGAAGAAATGGAAGGCACAATGGTTCTTACTGGTGAACCAAAAAAATTAAACGACTCTATGGAAAAACCAACCAAATCATTTGAAGGTTCATTTGAAAAACTCTTCAAAGCTACAATCAACGAAGAAATGGGCGAAATGCCAGAAATGGAAATGGAAGTTGAAGTACCTACTTCAAACGAAGATATGGTTGACGAGCTCGAAGGTGATAAGGACGAAGTATCTGATCTCGTATCAGATCTTAAATCAGTAATGGATCATCTCCAAAACATTCTCGATAAAATCTCTGAAGAAGGTAGTTCAGAAGAAGGTGAAGAAGAAGCTAAATTCGGTAACGAAGGCGAAGAAGCCTCAGAAGAGACAGAAACTGAAGAAGAGGCTGTTAAAGAAGCAACTGAACTAAAGCCAGTAGGCAAAGCCGGTCATGATCTCATGTCAAAAGCTAAAGGTCAAGTAAAAGGTGCCGTAAAGGTTCATAGTGGTAAAGCACACGGCGGTGATGTTGAATCAGATCCAGAACTTAAGCCAGCTAAGTCATTCGACAAGTCACTTCAAAGCACTAAAAAGTTTGACGTTAAGTCAACTGTTAAAAAGGGCGAATTCTTCAAATAAGAAGTCTAAACAGAAATTAATAGACGACCCCGCAAGGGGTCGTTTCTGTTTATAGAGAAAAGCTTAAATACAATATATGAGATTGTTTGAAAAAGAGCTTAAAGATTATATCAAGTACCATACAGATCCAGTTTCACCTAATTCATTAGACCCTAGAGTTTGGTACTTCCTTCCAGGTGGCGGAGATCCAAAACTACAACCTGAAGTTAAGACTCAAATACTTCAAGATATTGATCGTATCAACCAGGCTGAAGGTCAAGGTAACTTAAAAAGAGTCTGGGATTACTTTATGGTAGGACCTGTTTTAGATGAAAACTCCTCTGCCAAATGTTCAATTAATATCCTAGTCCAAATTAATAAAATTAATTTAGACGATATGCTTAAAGAAAGAATTCTTCAAACAATTAAAGATATTAACGGAAGACTAGCAACAGGCTCTCTTCACCCTATCTATTATATTCCTACAATTAGAGACTTAGATAAAGAAAGATATGCTGCCATATATCACCCCTTTACAGAGAAGTGGATTAAGAAGCCTAGATTCCTTGGAGAGTCAACATTTGATCTCGATAACCTTCATAAAGATATTGATAAGAAAAAGAAGTTTGCAAAATACTCTCCTAAGAGAGGTCTCAAAAAATTAACTAAAATCTAAACATGCAAAAAGTCCGTTATCTAGACAAAACAATAAATGATAACGAACGGTCCCTAGTATCTGGTTATTGGAAAGAACAGATAGAACATTACGGGGCCGAGGTAACTTATTATACCCACGGCTACACTCTTTCTACCCATTACTACCTTTACGGTGAAGATACTACAGCTACATTTGTAAGTGCAGGACCTATGGTCATGTTTACTGATATTACTAATGACGCTATTATGCTTTCTAAGTTTGGTATTATGGCTGATTGTGACATGACTTGTGTCATGCATATATCTTCCTTCCAAGAAGAATTTGGTCAATATAGAGAACCGAAAGCAGGTGACTTAATTGAATTAAAAGAGTATGGTGGGTTTGGAGACAGACCAGGCGGCAGAGGAGCACCTGTGTATGAAATAACAGAACGCGATGATCAGAATTTACAATTTAATGCAAACTCTCTCATGGGGCATTATATCTGGGTTATGAAATGTAAACGTTGGGAATACTCATCAGAACCGGGCGCGCCAAAAGAAGAAAAAAACATCCAGTTCAATGACGATAATTTTTACGGGCGGGAAGCTGGCGGTGAAAATCCAGAAGAGCTTGTAGAACCATATGAACAATCTAATGATAAAGCAGCAAAGTGCATTATCGATGAAAATGCTCGAGATATTTCAGAGCCCTATGGTTATTACGGAAATCTTCCGGAGTTATAAAGAGACCAATGTTTAGATGTAACTTGTCTGTTACATTTTAAAGCGTTTACGTCAATACCTTCTTTTCTCCACTCATAGCATGTTTTTGTTACAGTATTGTTTGTTTGTACGTGAAATAGTGTTAATAAAGAAATATCCTTCTTCCCGCTTGTATTAAATTTTACTCGTCTACCTTTTCTTGGATCGATCCAACCTGGCCCGTGTATCTCTTTAGCTGTCCTACCCTTTAAAGGGCTTATATAATTAGAATCCCGATACTTGTGCCTCTCTTTTTGTGCGTTTGCAATATTACGTTTATGCTCTTCTGTAAAAACAGCTCCTGTTCTCGATGGAGGTTTAGCAGCAATCTTACAATTGTTAAAACCTATTTTTTCATTCCAAGGCTTTAATGTATCTAAATATTTTTGTTCTAATAAAATTAAATCTTTATAGTTAATATCTTTACTAACACACTCAATACATTCAACTATAAAAGATGTTTCATTATGTTTGTTATACGAATTTTGTAAACTCTTATTAAGATGTTTATTTTTACGTAAGTGATTAAAATGAGTTCTTATACGGGTATTAATATGTAAAGAACTTCCAATATAAAAGCGATTGTTAGAAGTGCAGCTTATTTTATATATACCAGCATTTGTGGTATTATTTTTAATATTTTTGTGTATAGTATTTTGTAAGTTATCCATAATTAGAGTGACGGGACAGCCCTTAGTTATCCAAGGGTTGGTAAGTAGCGCAAACTACATACCTAACCGTCTTTATTATTTATTCTTGAAGGATTAAATAACTAATATGAACGTTCTTCCACGCTATACATCAGGCTCAACTAACTTTAACTCGGTTATTACGAGTTATGATGCATTAGCACAGAGAATTCGCAGACAAATGGGAGAGCCCTTAGTTAACGTTGAAATAGCTAATGAGCAGATCTATGACAACATCGCTCAAGCTATGGAGTTCTTTACTAAGTATGCTGGATACACTGAGGAATTTCTGGTTTTTGATTCTAAATTGTATCAAAAAGGTAAAGGCATCAAAGTTGATACGCTTATTAATCAAACTCAGGAAATGTATTCATCGTTTACCCCTGATATGTCAGCTGGTTATGATTATGATTTAAACTCATATAGAAGAGTGTTAGACTGCTTCTCTTTTTCATACGGTGAAACTACAGGTATTAATACACTCTTTACGCTAGAACAGGCCATGGCCCAGCAAATCTATTCTAGCTATATGGTTGGTAACTTTGGATTTGATCTTGTTAGTTGGGAAATTCTCAAAGGCTTTATTGACACCCGTAATAAGGTCCTAGCCATGACCCCGCATTATCGTTTTGATCCTAAGAATCAAATTCTAAGAATTATACCTGAGCCAATCCCTGAGCAAACATATATGGGTATTGTTGGTTGTTACTTAGAAAGACCAGTTAAAGATCTTATTAACGAAAGATGGATTTACAGATACGCTTTAGCATTATCAAAGATTACAGTAGGTAATGTAAGAGGTAAATACGGTGGCACAAACCTCTTTGGTGGCGGTCAGGTTAACTATACCGACTTTATGTCTCAGGGTATTAGTGAAAGAGACTCTTTAGAACAAGAATTAAAGAATACATACGAAGATGTGACTGGTGCTATGTTCTTTATTGGAGCTATAATGAAGACATTAATACCAGCTGCAAGTATTGTTTTACCATTTTTAAATGCATGTATATAAACCCTTTCACAAGTAAAAGAAATATATTATATTTTACTCAAGATGTTTTAGAAAAAATTATAAATTGTTACAAAGAAACAAATTCTGTTTTAAAAGTTTCTCAGAAATTTAATAAATCTCAGAGTCATATTAAAAGAATTCTTACTTCTAATAATATTCAAACGTACAATCGTTTTGAGTCTACTCTTATTAGAAAACCTAAACTATCTTCTATCTATAAAGAAAAAAATAATATTATTAAAAAATATAATAATAATATTTCATTAAAAGCAATAGCAAAAGAATATGATGTTGATATTTCTTCTATAAAAACTCTTATTAAAAAATATAGTTCATTGAAACCTTCTTTAAACCATCAAAAAACACTAGCACCTTTTAAAGAACAAATAATA
>Ga0247840_10007245_pt1 | contig 15512 bp, 11 predicted proteins | sample LaCruzMarch2015__FD_192404 | JGI IMG/M metagenome (GOLD analysis project Ga0247840, IMG submission 192404) | Freshwater microbial communities from meromictic Lake La Cruz, Castile-La Mancha, Spain - LaCruzMarch2015_17m | ecosystem: Environmental > Aquatic > Freshwater > Lake | place: Spain... | reverse complement strand
GGCAGGACGGCATCCGGCGGCAGGCTGCGTTTGGCGGCGACGGCCGCGGCCACGGCGGCACCCCAGTCCACGGGCTGTCCGGCTGCATTGGGATAGGTCCCGGCCGTGATCGCTGCCAGTGCCGACTTGCCCAGGGCGGCGGCCTGTTCGCGCGGGATCTTCACCAGCTTGCGGCAGCGCTCGGCGAGCTCCGGGCTGTCCTGGCAGGGGAGATACGCCAACCGGGCAGGCTCGCGTTCCCCTGGGGCTGCTTGATCCCGGATGCGGTCACCGCGCTCCCCACGGCTCCGCAGGGCATTGCCCGATCCATACACCGCCTCCTTGACGCCGCGACTGCTCAGCGCCTGGCGATGGTGCTCGACCTCGGACTCCAGCGCGGCGGCCAAGGCCAGCAGTTCCGGATGTTTGTCGCCATAGTCGCGAATCCGTCTGGCGGCATCCTGCAGGGTCTTGCGTGCCCGCTTGAGATCGCCCTCGCGGTTGGCCGAGGCGGCGTCGTAACGTGCCTGGTGGGCCAGGTGCTGGGCGACCCGGCGCTCGACCTCGACTTGGTGGGGCTGGGACTTGCGGACGGCATCGTCAACCCAGGTCCAGCGGAACTCGGCCCCGGCCAGGGGGCGGTCGCCGTCGTTGACCTGCACCCGCAGCGGGCAATCCGCGCTCTGGGCGCCCGGCGGGAAGCGCACGCTGAACAGGAGGTCGAGTACCTGCCCACTGACCAGGTCGCCGGGATGGATGCTAAGGGCATGGTTCCCGGTCTTGGTACGCCATGCGCCCAGAGCCTTCACCTTCAGGTCCGCTTCCCAGGACAGGTGTACGAGTGGATCGGCGCAGACCACAGCGAGTGCGTCCCCGAGTTCCCGGCCAATGAGGGCGGCGATATCCGCGCCGGTGGGGATATCGTGGAAAGCAGCACCGCCGGCATCTGCCAATGGCCCAAGCAGTGACTCGTTGTAATCGTCACCGACGCCAAAGGTGCTGGTGCGGACGCCAAGCGCAAGCAGTTCCGCGGCGTGAACGGCAAGCTCAGCGGGATCGACGATGCCCACATTGGCCTGGCCGTCGGTGAGCAAAAAGCAGCGGCGCAGTCGTTCGTTCGGGGGTTCGCGGCCGATCAGACCGCAGGCGGTGAGCCAACCTTCGCCGAGATTGGTGGTTCCTCGGGGACCGACTTGGCTGAGTGCCGCGCTGGCCGCGGTCCAAGCATCAGCACCCGCATGGGTCAGCGGCAGGACGGTCTTGATGCGATCGTCGAAGGCCACTAAGGCGATCCGGTCGCGAGGTCCGAGACGGTCAATGGCCGCCAAGGCGGTCTTACAGGCACTCGGCCACTTGTCGCCGCCCATGGACCCTGAGCGGTCGAGCGCCAGGGCCAAGTCGACCGGGGCGCGCTCGCCGCGCAGACGCGGGGCGTGAAGTCGCAGGTGCAGGAAGCGCTGGCTAAGACCGGCGGCGCGGATCAGTCGGCGGTCGGTGTCCAGTGAGAGCCCGAGGCGGCTACCGTCCTCGGGGTCCGGCGCCACGCCGCCGTCAGCGTCAACCGCGGTCCGGAAGGCGCAGAGGTGGATGAGACGCCTGTCCTTCACCAGGGCGCCGCCGGCGAGCCTGGCGTCGATCAGCCGCCAGTCTTCGCCTTCCCCAATGGCGGCGAAGCGCTCAACCTGAGCCGCCGCAATGGTCTTGAGCCAGGGACGGGGGACGTCCGGCGTCTGGGCCTGGACGTCGTTTGCCGCGTCGATGGCATCCAGGGCGTAGCTCTCCACCAGCTTGCCCAGCGTGGCGGCCAAGGTGGCGGGGCTGTCGAAGAGATCGAGTCCTACGAGCCGGCCGTTGATCGCGAAGAGTGCGCCGCATTGGTTCGGCTGCGGGGTGAAGGCCGTGCGGAAGTCATCCAGCCGGGCACGGCTACCCTCATACAGGGCCGCGGCGGCTCCGGTCGGAGAGGACACCTTCATGCGGCGCGAGCGCTCTGCGATGTCGTGCCAAACCGCGCTCTGGTTGCTCTCGCGGGAACCGCGCTGCCGCAGGGAATCGCTCACGTCCGCCGCCTTGCGCGCCCGTCCGGCGGCGAAGTGGGCACGCCGGGCACTGTCGAACTCGGCGGACTGCGCGTGCCAGCGACCGGCCTCGACGCAGGAAACCGGGATGACGATCGTCTGGTGCGCGGGGGCCAGGATGCTGAGGTTAAGGATGCGGTTCTGTTTGGCGCCGATCAGTTCTTCGCCGTCGACCAACAACACCGGCAGGTCGCCCCGGTTGACGAAGCACAATTCCGGCACGTGCCCCGCTTCGGAAACCTCCGTGACACGCGCGCCACCGTCGCCAAGTGCGTCATCCAGGAGCCGGTAGCCCGGCTTGGCCAGTCCTTCGGCCAACAGCGGGAAGAGACTGAGGTTGAGGAACTGGATGGGCTGTCCTACGACCACTCTGGACAGACTCTCGGCGATGGCGGACATGGGCGTCTCCTTCAGGTTGTCGTAGCGGCGGACGGGGACCGCTGGGGTCGGCGTCTGCCCTCGAGTTTCGGTGGCTGGATTCCTGGTCAGGGCTCCGTGCTGAACAGTCGCTGCGCCTGCTCCAGCAAGGCGTCGAGCCGGCGCTGATCGGCGCGGGCGAGCGGTCGACGCACATGCAACTCGATATCCGGGTGCAGGGCGATGCGCTCCCAAGTGCTGCGGGGCTGCTGGCGCACCGACGGTAGCGGTGCAGACGTGGCCGTGGGCTCCGGTCGCGCGGCGTTGGCGGGCGGTTCGCCATGCCGGGCAGGCTTGCCCAACACCTGACGCACATAGTCGTAGGCGGTCGCGGGAGCATCCTGCACGGCGCCCGGTTCGACCAGCGCCGCGGCCACGCCGGCATCGTCGAGGGCCTCCAACTGCGCCCGGATCGTAGCCAGGGGCTGGTGGGCCTCCTGCAAGCGCCGGATCAGCAGCAGGCGGTCGCGGTGGCCGGGGCCATAGCTCGCGGCCGGTCCCCGTCCCGCCGACGCCGGCAGCAGTTTCTCCGCCAGGTAGTAGCGGATGGTGCGCACGGGAACGCCGGTTTCGCGGCTGAGGGCGTTGATGTCGAGTGGGTCAGTCATGGATCTAACTATACATCAAACAGTGTCGCTGTCAAGATGTCGACACGCGAGATTTCGCTAGAGAGGGTCCGGACCTCGACGAGGCAAAAGGCAAGACCTGACCCCGGACCCTCGAGACCTGACCCCGGACCCTCCTCGGCATCCATGCCCCGGCGCAAGTCAAGAGTACCGCCGGCGTGCGGCAGCCCGAGTAAGCCCGAAGCCCGAGTAAGCCCGAGCCCGCGTCGATCGGCAACTTGACCTTTCGATCCTTGCCCCCGGTCGACAGCGGATGGACCGCGTCCCGCTGCTACACTTGCCCCCATGGACACCCTCACGCCCTGGCACCGCCTCTTCGGCATCGCCCTGACCGACCTCTTCACCGGCCGCCCCTGGCGGGTGGACGTCGAGAAGGAGCTGGCGCTCAAGAGCCAGCGGCTGGACATCCTCATCATCGAACGCCGGCCGGGCGCCGCGCTGGACGCCGGCCCCGCGGCGCTCGCCGACCTGCCCGACGGGCTGGAGCGGCTCGCGGCACACAATGTCCTGACCTATAAGTCGCAGCACCAGCCACTCGACGCCTGGGCGCTGGATGAACTGATCGGGCATTTCGTGACCTACCGCAAGCTGGTCTCCATCGAGCGGGCACGCACCCCGGCCGCGCCCGGTGCGGGCGCAGAACCGGCGCGCGAGGTTGTCGAGCCGCCGGCGCAGACCTACCGTCTGCTGCCGGAGGAGGACTTCGGCCTCTACGCGGTGGCCACACGCACCCCGGAGCGGCTCTTGGCCCAAGTGCCCCCGGGCACCCTGACCGCCACCCCCTGGCCCGGGGTCTTCGACCTGCGCTGGGGCGGGCGCACCATCCGGCTGATCCTGCTCGGGGAGATCGCCGCGCAGGCGCGCAATGCCCCCTGGGAGGTCTTCAGCGCCCGGCTGGAGCGGGTGCGCCATGGGCTGCGCAATTGGCACTCGCGCAACCCGCACAGTCGCGGCCTGCTGGGACAGTTGTATTTCCATTACCGTATCGAGGTACCTGACATGGCGTATACGATGGAGGAGTTCGAGCGCGACACCCGCCGCCTGCTGATCGCCCATGTGCACGAGTTCAATCCGGACGAGATCCAGGCCATCCTGGAGCAGATCCCACCGCAGGAGCGGCTGCGCGGGCTGGACCCGCAAGAGCGCCTGCGCGGGCTGGACCCACAGGAGCGCCTGCGCGGGCTGGACCCCGGGGAACTGCTGCGCGCCCTGGACCCCGCGGTTGTCGAGGATTGGCTCAAAGGTCGCGGGCACTGATGTGGGCATAGGCGTTCCCGGGGCACGCAGGTCCGCGGGGCCGCGACCGCGCGTGCAGTCCTTCGTCCCCGCGCTCCTCCCGGCCTCCCGCATCCTTAGGTAGCGGCGATGCCGGGCAAGCACCACGGCTCGCCGTCCCCGGTGGTCCTGCGCCTTGAGCCCGCACCCGCCGCGGGCATGGCCCCCGGGGGGCACTGGTCTGCCGGGTCCGTTCGCCGACGCCTTGAGGGACTCGATAGAAATACCTTGCATTGAGATTCAGGATTGGGCACTATGACGCAAGTGCAGTGTTTTCCTGTAGTGGTTCGGTAGTACCTCCTCTCCGCGATGCGTGTGGCAGATCCTTCCGTAATATCGCGACAATCGTCTGCATGTACACCAGTTCAGTTTCATCCAAGAGGTATCCGTAATGGCTACAGGCACAGTCAAGTGGTTCAGTGACGAGAAGGGCTTCGGCTTCATCACCCCGTCGGACGGCACGAAGGACGTCTTCGTCCATCACAGCGCCGTCCAGGGCGGCGGCTTCAAGTCGTTGGCCGAGGGACAGACCGTCACCTACAACGTTGAGCAAGGCCAGAAAGGCCCCAGCGCAACCAACGTCGTAGCCCAGTAAACCTGGGGGCCGGGTGGCCCGCCGCCTGGTCTTAAGAAGCCCCGCCCTCCGGCGGGGCTTTTTTATTTCTGGGCCGTCGAATGGTCGGCGGCCGTCCCTTCCCCTTGCGTCTGACGGAACCCTGCCTTGATATCCACGGCCAACATTACCATGCAGTTCGGCGGCAAGCCGTTGTTCGAGAACGTCTCCGTCAAGTTCGGCGGGGGCAGTCGCTACGGCCTGATCGGCGCCAACGGCAGTGGGAAATCGACCCTGATGAAGATCCTGGGCGCCGACCTGGAGCCGAGCGCCGGCAACGTGTCGGTGGACCCGGGCAAGCGCCTGGGCAAGCTGCGCCAGGACCAGTTCGCCTTCGAGGACCAGACGGTGATCGATACCGTCATCATGGGCCACGAGGAACTGTGGCAGATCAAGCAGGAGCGCGACCGCATCTACGCGCTGGCGCACATGAGCGAGGCCGAGGGCATGGAGGTTGCGCACCTGGAGGTGCACTACGCGGAGTTGGACGGCTACACGGCCGAGGCGCGCGCGGGCGAACTGCTGCTGGCGCTCGATATCCCGGAGGCACTGCACGAGGGCCCCATGAGCGCCGTGGCGCCGGGCTGGAAGCTGCGCGTGCTGCTCGCCCAGGCCCTGTTCGCGGACCCCGACATCCTGCTGCTGGACGAGCCCACCAACAACCTGGATATCAACACCATCCGGTGGCTGGAAGAGGTGCTGAACGCACGCAACAGCACCATGATCATCATCTCCCATGACCGGCACTTTCTGAACAGCGTCTGCACCCACATGGCGGACCTGGACTACGGCGAGCTGCGCCTCTATCCCGGCAACTATGACGAATACATGACCGCGGCCAGCCAGGTGCGCCAGCGCCAGTATGCCGACAACGCCAAGAAGAAGGTCCAGATCGCGGAGTTGCAGACCTTCGTCAGCCGCTTCTCGGCCAACGCCTCCAAGGCCAAGCAGGCGACCTCGCGCCAGCGCCAGTTGGAGAAGATCAAGCTGGAGGACATCAAGCCGTCCAGCCGGGTCAACCCCTTCATCCGTTTCGCCCAGGACAAGAAGCTCTACCGCCTGGCACTCGAGGTGAAGTCACTGGCCAAGGGCTATGGCGGCAAGCCGCTCTTCCGGGGCTTGGACCTGAGTGTGGCGGTCGGCGAACGGGTCGCCATCATCGGCCCCAACGGTATCGGCAAGACCACCCTGCTGCGCTGCCTGGCCGGTGAGCTCGCGCCCGACAGCGGCACGATCAAGTGGTCGGAGAACAGCAACATCGGCTATTTCGCCCAGGACCACGCGGCCGACTTTGCCGCGGACACCACGCTCTATGACTGGATGGACCAGTGGAAGCAGCCGGGCGACGACGAGCAGGTCATCCGCGGCACCCTGGGCCGGCTGCTGTTCTCCCAGGACGAGATCAGGAAGCCGGTGAACGTGGTCTCCGGCGGCGAGCAGGGACGCTTGCTGTTCGGCAAGCTGATGCTGCAAAAGCCCAATTGCCTCTTGATGGACGAGCCCACCAACCACCTGGACATGGAGTCCATCGAGTCGCTCAATAACGCTCTGGAGGACTACCCCGGCACCCTGATCTTCGTCAGTCACGACCGGGAGTTCGTCTCATCGCTCGCGACCCGCATCATCGAGCTGACGCCCCAGGGGATCGTCAACTTCCGCGGGAACTACGAAGACTATCTGCAGAGTGAGCGCGCGGCGGCCTAGGGCCTCGATCTTTCCGTGACAGTCGCGCGGCGACGCCGTGGGAGCGGCTTCAGCCGCGATGAGGCCTCGCGAGCTGCCGCAACGTCGCAGGTTACCGCGGCCTCGCGTCGCGGCTAACGGCCATGAAGGCTTGTCCGGCACCCCCGAAACATGAAAGCCCCCGGCGGGAGCGGCTTTCACGGTAACCCGACTGACGCGCTTCTTCTCTGCGTCTCTGCGCCTCTGCGTGAGATTCTTTAAGAGGTCTCACGCAGAGGCGCAGAGACGCAGAGGCGGTGACTCGCGAGGCCTCGTCGCGGCTGAAGCCGCTCCCATAGAGCCCCGGGGGGACGGTGCACAGGTCCCGATCCAGCGAGTCATTCGCGGTTCAGTCCTTAAGATCAGGATCCACCCACGGGAGCGGTCGCCGCGGCGGGTGCCGGCGTGGCAGCGGACGCTGGTGCCGTCGTCGCTACGCCCGACGCCCCCTTGGCAGCGAGTTCCTGGCCCACCAGGGTATTGACCACCTCGATGAACCGCTCCTTGCCGCCGGTCTGACTCGGGCTGGTGCGGTACTTGCCGTTGACGATCACCGCCGGTACCCCATCGATGCCGTAGCGCAGGTTCAGGTCTTGGGCCTTGCGGACCTTGGTCTCGACCGTGAAGGAGTTATAGGCCTCACGAAAGGCCTTCTCATCGATACCGATCTCACCGGCAAACTTCACGAGGTCGTCCTCCCTCAAGATGGGGCGCCGGTCGATCTGCATGGCCTTGAACAGGGCTACATGAAACTCATCGAGTTTGCCCATGGCCTCCGCGGCGTAATAGGCCCGGGCGTGGGGCTCCCAGCGCGCCCCGGTGGCCGGTACCCGGCGGAAGGCGACGCCCGCGGGCTGGGTGCCGACCCAGGTGTTCATGATCGGCTCCAGGTGCCAGCAATGGGAACAGCCGTACCAGAAGACCTCCACGACTTCCACCTTATCACCGGTCGCGGTGGGTACGGCGGGCGTCAGCGTCACGAACTCGCTCCCACCCTCGGCGGCCCAGACCGAGCCGATGGACAACAGGAAGGCGGCCACCACGCCGACCCGGGAGAAAACACGCAGGCTACGAAACATTGTCTAAACCCTCAATTGATTGCACGCATTTGCGTTTAGGTGGGGACGAACCGATCAGCCGCCGACGGCATAGTCCAGCACCAGGCCCACAAACACCGCCAGACCGAAGTAGTTGTTGTTGAGAAAGGCCTGGAAGCAGGCGCGGGGCTCGCGCCTGCGGATCAGCCATTGCTGATAGACCCCCAGGCCGGCGGCGAACGCCAACCCGCCCAGATACCAGGCGCCCCGGCCGGCGTCCAGGCCGATCCCGAGCAGCAGGCCCAGCATCAGGACCTGGAGCAGGCCGATGGCCAGCCGGTCCCAGACCCCGAACAGGATGGCGGTGGACTTGATGCCGATCTTCAGATCGTCCTCCCGGTCCACCATGGCGTACTGGGTGTCATACACCAAGGCCCATATAAGGGTGGCGATGAAGAGTAACCAGGCGCTCACCGGGATCGCGCCGGCGACGGCCATGTAGGCCATGGGGATGGCCCACCCGAAGGCCGCTCCGAGAAAGAGTTGGGGCACATGGGTGAAGCGCTTCATGAAGGGATAGACCAGGGTCAGGAGCACGGCCACGGTGGACAGGGCGACGGTGCGCCAGTCCAGCAGCAGCACCAGCGCGAAGGCGACCAGTGAAAGGACCACAAAGACCCCGACCGCCTCCCCGGGGCTGACCGCCCCGGTGGCCAGCGGACGCTGATTGGTGCGGGCGACGTGTCCGTCGAAGTGGCGGTCCGCAAAGTCGTTGATCGCGCACCCAGCGGAGCGCATAAGCACCACCCCGAGGACGAAGATCAGGACCACGGGCCAGGGCGGATGCCCCTGCCCCGCCAGCCACAGGGCCCAGAGGGCGGGCCACATGAGCAGGAAGGTCCCGATGGGGCGGTGCAGACGCACCAGGAAGTAGTAGTTGCGCAGGCGCCCGAGCCAGGCGGCCGGGGCGGGACCTGGGCGACAATCACCGATCTTGGCTGGGGGAACGTCAGTGCTCGGCATGGTCTCAACGACTGGGCATCATCTCAAGGAAAGCGACCGGGCCGACAGCGGCCCCTTGAGATTATTGCACGATCAACGGCCCGGCGCCCCGGCCGCGGCAGCCGGGGTCCGACGCACTCACAGCAGCTTGACCAGCGCCGCCAGCGCGCCGACCTGAGCGAACATAAGTGTAATGAGCCGCAGCAAGAGCGTGTTACGGCCCATGACGCGGAATCCAAGACCTCAGCCTTGCCGGTCGGGTGCGAGCCTGACCCGGTACTCCCGCAGCGCGGTGCGCGGCCCGCTGGCCTCGATGCGGCCGGCATCGATGAGAACACCCAGGCGGTCGCTGAAGAATCCGTCGCCCATCAGATTGGGCCCGTCGCAGTGTGCCATGGCCGTGCCCACCACCGGCCCCGCCGCCTGCCAGTGCGGACCGCAGGCGGCCAGCAGCAAATGATCATAATAATCGCCGGGTACCCCCACCACCCGACCCGACTCCAGTCGCCGCACGGGACCGCAGGTGTCGCGGATGCGCGCGAAATCCTGCGCCAGGACCCGACGGTCCGCGGCACTCAAGGGCCGCCGCGTCGCGTACAGCCGCGCCAACTGGTCCGGCAAGTGCGTGGCGACCCAGGGACGCCCATCGTTCCCCGGCACCTGGACCCGCAACAGCAACTCGGGGCGCCCGGCGAGCCGGTCGCAGGCCATCGCCACGAAAATCACCTCGGCGACGTTGTCCCCGCTCCAGAGAATCACCGCGTCCGGACGTTCGCGCTCCAGACGCCCGAGGACCGCGCGCCAGTGCGACACGCGCGCGTGGCCTTCGATCGCCGCTTCACCGCCGCCCCCGAGAAAGCCCCGCGGGCCGGTATCACGGGCCTGGCTGTCGTCGAGCGGACCCGCGGCAAGGTCGTTGGCAAAGCCGATCACGGCGCCCGGCATGCCGCAGGCGTCGCAGGCCGCCCGCACGCAGCCCGCGGCGCTATTCCCCAGCACGAAATGCAGCGGATTGGCCAACGGAGTCGGCGATACGAAGGACATGTTGCTCACCCTAACCTAAGGGCCGTGCCGGTGCACGCCCATCACGATCGCCTGTAAACGAGGTAGCGCACCGCCAACAGCACGGTACCCGGGAAGCAAAGACCGACGCTCCAGCTTCCGGCCACCTCGAGGGTGACATCCGTCGCGGCCTGGGGGCCGCTCCTACGCCGTAGGAGCGGCCCCCAGGCCGCGACGGCTTGCCGCAAAGGCCTGTGGCCGGAGTTATGATCAAGGCCATGGAGAGACTAGGCCGGTAATCAGGTTTACGCTTTCTTAAGTTGCGCGATTGAGCCGCGCCCACGGTTTCGGATCAGGAGCAAGAGCCCCAGGCCGCAAAGCAGCACGACGGGCGGCGCGGGGATCACCGCGTCGTTGGTCGCGGCGAGGTCCAGAGGGTCGCCAGATCCATCACTCACCACGTTAACCTTGAAAAAGCGGACCCAGGTCTGTTCACGCGATGACAGGCCGACCACCTGGAAACGCAGCGTTGCCAGGCTGAAACCGGATGGTTGGAGGAGAGCGAGCGAGGACGGAGCAAGGTAACTCAATTCGGCGAGGTTGATCGAGTCACCAACAGCGCCAAGGCTCAGGTTGTCGGTCTCGTCCGTTCCTGCGGTACCAAGGAAGCCTCCCAGCGTGTAGCCGGCGAAGGTGAGCTTGGAGGAATCAAAGCTAAAATCGATATCGAAGGCACCGAGCGAGGGGGCGGTGTGCTCACCGAGCCCGCTGATGACCAGGTCAAGGTCGACGAATTGGGGCGGGGCGGCGTCCTGCGCACCCGGCAGCAGGCTCAGGACCGCCGCGGCGGAGGCCGCCTGGGACCCGCCCAGCAGCAGGGCGATAGCCAAGAGGCCGCGCAGGAGTGTATTGTCTCTGTTCATGGATGCTATCTCACTTAAATCAGGCGTTAGAGGTGCCCTTGCCGGGGCGGGCGCCAAGCCCGCCCCGACGGCCGACCGGCCAAGGGTCACAAGGCGCACAAAGGCTTGTTGCACAGCAGGACGCACTGGCGCGAGTCATACAGATTGATGACCCCATCGTGGTTCTGGTCGCGCACGTCGCCCACCGCGGCGTTGGTGTTGCGTACCGCGTTGATCAGATTGATGTCGGCCTTATTGACCGACCCGTTGCCGTTCACGTCACAGGGCAGGTAGGGGCCGGTCAGCGTTTGGCTGTAGGGGCCCGCGCCGATGCCGTTGATGGCCGCCACCGCGAACTGGTAATTGATGCTGGTGGTCAACCCTGTCACCGTCGTCGAGGTACCGGTGCCGGTGAACGGCCACGGCGTCCAAGCCGTGCCGTCCAGTGGTCGGTAAATAATGACATAGCCGGTGATGGGCGAACCGTTATCCGGCGGGGTGACCCAATTCAGAAGCTGCTGGGTGCCCGGAGTCCCAGTCCCGGTGAGCGGATCGGGCGCACCCGGCAATCCGGCGATGGTCGCCTCCACCAGATTGCTGGTCGGTCCGTCGCCTTCGGTATTACGTGCGGCGATCTGGAACTCATAGGTGCTGCCGTTGATCAGGCCGGTCAGGTGCTTGGACAGCGTGGTGGGGTCTGAAATCGACTCCGAGGTCCAGCCTCCCGAACCCTTTATCCGATATTGCAGGGTGTAGCCGTCGATCGCACCACTCGACGGATCAGACGGGCGCGTCCAGGATAGGTCCACAAACCCGTTACCGCTGCCGCCCAGGGACAGATATGGGGCCAGCGTCAATTGCACCGCGCCGATATTGCGTTTGCCGTTGCTATCGCAGCGCGCGTTGCCGAACACGTCGGTGGTGATTGACGAGTTGTCGATGGGGTTCTGCAGCGGATTGGCGCCGCAGTCGATGACGTCGATCAGCACCCCGGGCTCACCCACGGTACCAAGCAGCGGCGTGACGACATCCGTCCAGAAATCCGTCTGTATCGCATCGGGCATGAGCGCCGGATAGCTGGTCATCACGTTCGGCAGGATCACCTGCAGGGCGGCGTTGCTCTGGTTCGCCGTCTCCTGCACCCAGGTCAGCGCATCGGAAGAATACTTGCTACTGGTGCCGATCAGGAGGGGTCCCGAGTTCGGGACGGGTACGCCGTTCGGGTAATACACCTGAGCCCCCACGGCCGTCGCCTGGAAGCTGTAGGTTCCGGTACCGCCACCGCCGGGCAGGAAACCCATGCCCTGTACTAGCGAGCAGTCCTTGCATACGGGCTCGCCCCAGTAGAAGGTGCTGGCGGTGATGGTCGTGATGCCCTTGATGGTCGAGATGCGATCACGGGCATGGCTTCCGAAGCTGTAGAAGGCGCTGTTGACGATCTCGGTGGTGTCGGCATCGGTCCACATGCCGCCGGAATCAACGAATTGGCTGGATACGATCTTCGTAGTGCCACCGACCCACGTGACGGCACGGCCCGCATTGTTGACCATCAGCCTGACGTTGTCGAGGACCAGATTACCCCCGCCAAAGCCGCCCGAAATCATGGCGTAGGTATCGGTCTCGGAGGTTCCCGCTCCGGGCAAGTTGGAGTGGTGGATCGTGACACGGCGGAGAGTCACCCCCGCGCCCTCGTCGGCAAATACGGTGGGCCGATCGCAGCTTTCAAGAAAGTTGTTGATATCGTACGCTGTCGAATCAGTCATAGTAAAGGTCGCATTCTTCTCGACCTTCACCAGCATCGGCAGGTTGTCGAAGTTCAGCCCGGTGATGGAGACGGCCACCCCGAGATTGTCGCTACCATAGGTGCCGACCTCAAGGAAACCCCTTGACATTGCCATCCAGTGGGCGTTGGTGCCCAAGAACTGAGGGCACTTCTGTGGGTCGTTCATCTGACCATTCTCATCGAACCAGATCTGGCCGCCGTGGATTCTGGAGCCATTGCCGATGATGTCCACCGACTCCGTCGCCGATATTGAGAACGGGAACAACGGGTCAACATGACCGACCGCGGTGCAAGGGACCACGTCCACCCAGCCTCCGGGCGGAGCGAAACTGATGGTGTCCGTGCCCGGGTTAGCGTTCGCGTCCTTGATCGCCTGCTCGAAGGTGCCGTCGCCGCCGCACAATGCGTTGCTGGTCACCGTATAGGTGGTCGCGCCGGCGCTTTGCAGGCCACAAGTCAGTAATAGAAAGACCGCGGCGTGGCGGGCGAGACGCCTCATCACCCGCTGGCTGGGGTCGTGCGTGTGGTGTTGTTTCATGGCTGTCATTTGCACCGTAATAATGGAAAGAACCGTTGTCCGGCCCCGTAGCGAAGCCGGGGCCAAGGATCAACCCTGCGGCGTCGCGGGTCCGGCCTGCTTCCAGGTCGCAGCGGTTGCGGCTCCGGTGGAAGCGGTGTTCAAGCCACGCCGCCGTTACTTGCCGGTGAATTGAGTCACCTTGCCCTTGGCATTGACCTCGCATGAACCCTCGGCCTTCTTGCCGGGCACGGCCCAGTTATAGGAGGCACCGTCCTGCCGCAGGTCCTTCAGACCGATGGAGCCGTCGTCCAGGCCCTGCTGGAAGGTGGCGGCCACGCTGACGCGGATATCCGCCATGCTCACGCCGTGGAACTTCGCTGCCACCGCGTTCTTGCACGAGGTGCCGAGGCGGCTCAGGGTGGCGTCGATCTTGGCCTGCTCGTCGGCCAGGGCCGGGTTGATCGAGCCGGCGACGAGGGCGGCGGCCATGCTCAGGATCAGGGTGGTCTTCATGTGCGCTTCCTCTCGGTGGTTGGGTGTAACAAGCGGCCTGGCCCCCACGCGGCGGCCGGGGGCAAGGAACGACACTCCAGGGTCGCGGCGGTACCGGGCCACTGCTGTAGACAGCAAGGCCAGACCTTTCTAATCAATGGTCTTCTGGGGGGTGCAGGCCCGTTGCGGCTGGGCTACCGCCAGGTAAAACGTTAAGCCCCTTAACACAAGGCTGTCTATCCAATTGGCGAACCGGGTTTGCCCAAAAACGAAGTGCGGCGGAATGCCGCGGGAGGTTCCGCTAATCTGGTTGAGTTGAATTGGCGGATCGCCCTGCGGGAACTGGTGGCGGAAGGGTGCCGAGGTCCATATGAGCGTCTGATCGCCCCGCGCCCAAGGCGACAGGAGGTCGACGCTTTACCGTGTGAGTCGCGCAGCGACGCTGTAGGAGCGGCCTGCGGCCACGACGAGGCCTCGCAAAGTGGCCGCAGCGTCGAAGGTTGCCGCGGGGTCGCATCGCGGCCGGAGGCCGCTCCCACGGGGGACTTTCAGTTACGAGAGGGCCGAAGGATCGCGGGGTGAGGCGCCCCCGGGCGCGGGCCGACCCTGCAGCCGCCGCAGCGTCTGGACGGGGCTTTCGCCAAACTCCCGCCGGTAGGCCTCGGAAAAGTGGCCCATGTGAAAGAAGCCGAAGCGCATGGCGATTTCGGTGACGGTGCCCACCCCGCCCCGGGCCAGCAGTTCCTGGCGGATGCCGTTCAAGCGGGCGCGGCGGATGAACTCCATGGGGGTGCACTGGCGGTAACGCCGGAAGGCCAACTGCACGGTGCGCGGCGAGACGTGCGCGAGCAGCGCCAGGGCATCGACCGACAGGGGTTGCTGAAGGTTGGCTAAGATCCAGCCCTCCAGGTCGCTGAGCCTGAGCTTGCCCAGCATGGGCGCCGGCGCGGCGGCCGGCGGGAGGGGCTCCGCGACGCAGGCCAGGAAGAGGCCGAACAGGGTTTGCCCCAGATGTTCCGCCACCGGCCCGCCGACCAGGGGCGTGCCGGGCCGATCCAACTCCTGCGCCGCCCACCGGGTCAGGGAGCGCAGGGATTCACCGGCCGGTGAGGTCAGGTCACGCTGCCTCACCCAGTGCTCGAAGCGGGCCCTGGGGAGGCCGCGGGCGAGCAGGGCCTGTTCGACCCTGGTGCAGGGAAAATCCAGGGCCAGGAGCCGGACGGCCCCGGTGTCCATCCGCGCCTCCTGGCCCGGGACCAGGATGACCGCGGAACCGGGGGCGGCGACCGCCGATTCGGCATTGAGCCGGTGTTCGGAGCGGCCCTCCTCGTGCAGATAGACGGTGACGCGGTCGCCCCCCAGGGTGCAGCGCACCCGCAGCGGGGTGGGGCAGCGGACATAGGTCAGTCCGGTCTGCCCGATTTCAGTGTGATTGACCAGTGTCTCGAAGGGGCCTGGCCCGATGACCTCGACCTCGTGCTTACCCCAGATCTCCCCCATGACCACGCGGGACTCGTCCAGGTCGCGCGTGTGCAGGAGCGCAAAGCGGGTCAGGTAGTCGGCGGGGGCGGCGGGGCTCATGGGCGCGGCCCAGACGCCGAGCGCGAACGCTGGCAATGGCCTTGAATCGCCGACGCTGCGATCAGGACCTTGGAAATGGTCGAATTGGTCTTTCGATTTGCGTTCATGTGCGGACAATCTGTCTCGGCCCCGAGATTAACGACCATGGAAGGAGCACCAGCCACCCGGGTGCGATCAGAACTGATGTGTTAACCCAAATGTCGTAGGGTAGGCATGGCGTGCCCTCCAGCTACACCTACAGCGACCGGACGTTCTCACGGACCGGGCGTCGTTGTCGTTGTCGTTGTCGTAATCGTGGTCGGATTATTCGATTACGACAACGACAACGACAACGACAACGACAGCGTACCCGGGATCTAGGGTGTTCAATATCCCACCTATTCCACAAATTATCTTCATACAGTTTTAGTGTTTGATTCCCAATCAATGAGAGCATGCCGACGCCGGGCCAGCATCGACGCACCGATATGCGTTGTCGCCCAG
>Ga0247840_10007236_pt1 | contig 15523 bp, 13 predicted proteins | sample LaCruzMarch2015__FD_192404 | JGI IMG/M metagenome (GOLD analysis project Ga0247840, IMG submission 192404) | Freshwater microbial communities from meromictic Lake La Cruz, Castile-La Mancha, Spain - LaCruzMarch2015_17m | ecosystem: Environmental > Aquatic > Freshwater > Lake | place: Spain... | reverse complement strand
GCTGGTTCAGGCTCTCGCCCATTGACCAATATTCCTCACTGCTGCCTCCCGTAGGAGTCTGGTCCGTGTCTCAGTACCAGTGTGGGGGACCTTCCTCTCAGAACCCCTAATGATCGTTGACTTGGTGAGCCGTTACCTCACCAACTATCTAATCATACGCATGCCCATCTGTAAGCCATAAATGTTTAACTTCTTCACTATGCAGTGAAAAAGTATTATGCGGTATTAGTCCGAATTTCTCCGGGTTATTCCCCTCTTACAGGTAGGTTGCATACGTGTTACTCACCCGTGCGCCGGTCGCCACCAAAATATTGCTATCTTTGTGCTGCCCCTCGACTTGCATGTGTTAGGCCTGTCGCTAGCGTTCATCCTGAGCCAGGATCAAACTCTTCGTTGTATCTTGTTTTTTTGTTTTTTTGCTCAGTATGATTCGTCTTTCTTTATTGTTCGTTATTGACGTGGTATAAAAAATTTTCTATGGGGCATGCCCCATAGCTTAGAAATGTTCCCTTTCTTATACTACATTATATTTAGTTGTTTTCAATTTATTCAAAGAGCGTTGCTTGATTTAATTATAATGGTTAATTATTAATTTAATTTCACCTCACGGCGATTGTTATCAAGACTTCTTTTGTGTTATCAGCAAACAGCTTCCTGTTTATTGATTTGATGTTTCTGGTTTCTCGTTTGAAACCAAATTTTTATGCGAAACGGACTGCAAAGGTAATGCAAATTTTTAAACTACCAAAACTTTTCAAAAAAAAATAAATTCTTTTTTTTTAGTAACCAATCTATATTCTGACTGATTTTTGTTTCGTTTATCTGCTTAGCTGTCTCTCTCGAAAGCGGGTGCAAAAGTAGTTACTTTTTTTTATCCTACCAAACGTTTTTGAAATTATTTTTAAATTTATTTCTAATCCTTTTTAGTAGAGCTATTCTCTCTCGAAAGCGGGGTGCAAAAGTAGATACTTTTTTCCTTTCTACCAAATATATTTTTACAGTTTATGTGATAAATAACAAAACAAAAACCAAATAACCTGATATAAAAGGAGTTGAAATGTGATTCTTTTTTTAAAATCAATTACTTTATAAATTCATTTACTACATATCCGATTACATTTATCTAAATAATAGCGTCTTTTTAGTCGTAATTATGGAATAAGTATTTTAATCTTTATTTCTATTACTCCAAAATTTAATGGAAAATTGTTTGAAATAAAAAATGTTGAGCGGTAATTTTTAACGCAAATATCGCTAAACATTGTATAAACAATACTGAGAATTAAAGAAGCACCATCACTTGAATACAAATATTGTCATTAAAAATAACAAAATCAAATTGTAAAACGTTTAAAAAATTTATCTTTGCATTCGATTTGATATAAAAATAATGATAGAAACAATATATAAAGGTATTTTAATCGGACTTTTTGTTTCGATTCCACTTGGTCCAATAGGTATGCTGTGTATTCAACGCACACTAAACCGTGGTCAGAAATATGGAATTGCAACAGGAATTGGTGCAACAGCTTCGGATTTACTATATACTATTGTATCCTTGTTTTTTTTAAGCTTTGTGCTCGATTTAATTGAACAATATAAATTTATTATTCAAATGTCGGGAAGTTTGATATTAATTATCTTCGGATATTTTATTTTCAATAGCCATCCATCGGCACAACCCAAACCTCACGAATCGAAACAATTTAGTTTGTTTGGAGATTTTATAACATCGTTTGGCCTCACACTTTCAAACCCGCTTGTATTATTTGTGCTTATTGCATTATTTGCAAAGTTTGAGTTTATAACCAACAAGTCCACTTTTTTCGAAATAGCAATAGGTATAGCATCTATATTGAGTGGGGCACTTCTTTGGTGGAGTATTCTGACATTTTTAGTTAGTAAATTTCGACAAAAGTTGAATATCAATGCGCTTCGTACAATAAATAAGGTTACAGGGTTTATTATAATAGTTATTGGTACTACCGGTCTTGTTATAAGTATTATTGATAAAATATAAACAAAAATGCAAGATAGCAATTAAATATCTTTTCCGCGCCACTTACCTGTTTTGAGATAAATATAGCCAAATAAAGCAATAATTGACCAATAAACAAATTCGGACATCCAAACCACATAAACTGGCTGAGGATATACGATTGCCGTAACGTAAACATAAGCAATGTAGAAGAAAAGCGTTACAAATTCGAAAACAAAAGCAGTTTTGGTATTTCCTGTGCCCGAAACAGCGTTTACAATTACATTACCAACAGCAAAAAATGCAACGGCAACCGAAACAACTTTAATTACTGGCACAGAGGCTTCCATTAAGCCATGGTCATCTGTATATATATGTGCAAAAAGCTCTGGAAAGAAAAATGTAAAGACCAGAAATGGCGCTGCGATTAATGAAGCTATCCAACAGATTTTCGAAGTCGTATGCATCACCTCATCGGTTTGTCCAGCACCAATCAAATTACTTACAAGTGTTCCGGCAGTAGTTGACAAGGCATGAGCAGGCATCATTAACAGAATATACATACTACGCCCAATATTAGTTACTGCCAGCTGTCGTTCGCCCATGTGTTCAATAAACAAAAAGAACACAAACCAGGTAGAAATAGAGATAAAGAACTGAAACATAATAAATACCGACAAACTCAGAATCTGGCCAACAGCTTTAAAGTCGAGCTCTATACGACGAAATAATTCGTATTTTTTAAAATCTTTATTGCTGAATGTATGATATAATAAGTAAAATGTAGAAGCTGCTTCGGCAATAACGGAAGCTAATGCAGCTCCAGCAATACCCAACTCGGGAAATCCTAAATGTCCGAATATAAGAACGTAATCCAATAATATATTGGTGATAGTTGTAATTACTGCCGAAATTGTAAGAATTCGCGTTTGCGTAATACCTACATAAAACCCTCGAAACAGGGTATTTACAAAAGCAAAAAAGAATCCATAAATGCGCCAATCTAAGTATTCTAATGCTCCATTGTATATTTCAGTTGAGCTAACCATTACTTTGAGAGCATGTGCATTACCAAAAAAAGTTATCAGAAAGAAAAACAGCGATAGAAAAACAATAAAAACCAGCCCATTATTGAAAATTGGTCCTATCTGTTTAAAATTTTTCTCGCCATTGCGTCGGCCAATAAGTATTTGCGCCCCCTGACTAAAGCCAAAACCAACGACATAAATTGCAAAGTAAAACACACCGCCTATAGCCGAAGCACCTAACGCAACTTCGCTAACACGACCCAAAAAGGCTGTATCAGTAAGATTTACAAAGTTTTGCGCTAGCAAAGTAAGAAAAATAGGATATGTAATTTTAAAGATATTTTTTGTAGAGTTCATTTCTTGTTTCACGTAATAAGTGTGCGTTTTTCACCTAAATGTTTAAAGAATTAAAGTTTCCACTGGTGTTCTAATCTCATACTTCTACGCATATTTTAAGCTGTACAAATCATCATATCAGCAAATTATCTCATTCTTTAGAAAACGACCCGTTTCACTGGTTTTGTGTGCTGCCACTTCCTGTGGTGTTCCAAAGCAAATCACTTTTCCGCCAGCAGCGCCACCTTCGGGACCAATATCGATTATATAATCGGCTACTTTTATAACATCCATATTGTGTTCGATAATAATAACCGTATTACCTTTGTTTACCAATCGATTAAGTACTCCGAGTAACACTCGAATATCTTCGAAATGTAAGCCGGTTGTAGGTTCATCTAATATATAAAGTGTTTTGCCTGTATCGCGTTTGGATAGTTCGGTTGCTAATTTTACACGCTGACTTTCGCCACCCGAAAGCGTGGTACTCGATTGTCCAAGTTTTATATAACCCAAGCCAACATCCTGCAAGGTTTTTATTCTATTCAGAATATTTGGCTGATTTTCGAAAAACTCTACCGCTTGATTAATTGTCATTGCAAGCACATCAGCAATTGATTTCCCTTTAAACCGCACTTCGAGTGTTTCTTTGTTGTACCTTTTGCCATCACAAGTTTCACAAGGTACATATACATCGGGTAAAAAGTTCATTTCTATGGTTTTATAACCATTACCACCGCAGGTTTCGCATCGTCCCCCAGCAGTGTTAAACGAAAATCGTCCGGGTTTATAACCACGAATCTTAGCTTCGGGCAAGCTAACAAATACGTTCCGAATATCCGAAAAAACGCCGGTATATGTTGCCGGATTTGAGCGCGGTGTGCGTCCAATAGGCGATTGATCTACTTCAACCACTTTATCAATATGTTCTAAACCATCTATACTTTTGTATTCGAGCGGGTCTTGCAATGAGCGGTAAAACTTCTGACTCAGAATAGGTTGCAAAGTTTCATTAATCAATGTTGATTTTCCACTTCCCGAAACACCTGTTACGCAAATCATTTTACCAAGTGGAAAAGTAACATCTATTCCTTTTAAATTATTGCCTTTTGCGCCTTTTAATGTAAGGAATAATCCATTTCCTTCGCGAACTTTTTCGGGTATTTCAATTTTCTTTTTTCCGTTCAGATAAGCAGATGTAAGCGTGTCGGCTTTAAGCATTTGAGCTGGAGTACCAGCAAAAACCACTTCACCACCATGTCGACCAGCATGTGGACCTAAATCAACCACATAATCGGCAGCCATCATCATATCTTTATCGTGCTCCACCACTATCACCGAATTACCCGTATCGCGCAATTGCTTTAACGAACGAATCAAACGTTCATTATCGCGTTGATGCAAACCAATGCTTGGTTCGTCTAAGATATAGAGTACATTTACCAATTGAGATCCAATTTGGGTAGCAAGCCTTATGCGTTGACTTTCGCCCCCGGAAAGCGATTGCGAGCTACGATTGAGCGACAAATAATTCAAACCCACATCGAGCAAAAACTGTAATCGGCTGCGAATTTCTTTTAAAATTTCGGCAGCAATGATATTCTGTTTTTCCGACAAATGAGGCGTTACATTATTTAGCCACTGCGATAATTCGCCAATATCCATCCCCGATAGTTCAGCAATATTTTTATCGGAAATGCGAAAATGCAAGGATTCCTTTCGAAGTTTTGCTCCATTGCATTCCGGACATTTAATTTCCTTCGAATACTGATTTGCCCATTTCTGTTCCGTTGCCGAAGCAGAGTTATCGGCCTGTAATTCGATGTATTTTAAAATACCATCGTAACTCAAAAAATAATTTGTGCCAATAGCTTGATTTTTAATATGTAATCGTTCATCCGTACCATTCATTATTTCATCCATCGCCTCTTCGGGAATAGCCTGAACCGGAGTTTTAAGTGTACAATCGTATTTTTCGAGTATAGCTTCAATCTGCCAGAAAATAGTAGTGCTTTTATGTTTCCCGAGTGGTGAAATAGCGCCATTGTAAATGCTCAGACTTTTATCAGGGATAATTTTATCCATATCAATCTGATTTACAAAGCCTAAACCTTTGCACTTTGGACAAGCTCCGTGAGGAGAATTGAACGAAAAATTGTGTGGAGCTGGTTCGTCATACGAAATACCACTTGTAGGGCACATCAACATTTTACTAAAATAACGGGCTTCTACACTGTCTTTTTCGAGCAACATCACAATGCCATTGCCTTGCTGCATAGCTTTCTGCATCGATTGCTTCAGGCGCTGTCGGTCTTTTTCACTTACCAACAGTTTATCGATAACTACTTCAATATCATGAATTTTGTAACGATCTACTTTTAGTCCGTGTGTAATTTCGCGAATTTCACCATCAATACGAACATTGAGATACCCTTTTCTACGAATTTGTTCAAACAATTCTTTGTAGTGTCCTTTTCTTCCACGAACTATTGGAGCTAACAAAAACGTTTTTTTTCCTTCATATTCTTTTAAAATCAAATCAACAATTTGATCTTCGGAATATTTCACCATTTTCTCGCCCGTTTCGTATGAGTAGGCCTCTCCTGCCCTTGCAAAAAGCAAACGCAGAAAGTCGTAAATCTCTGTGGTAGTACCCACCGTCGAACGTGGATTTTTGTTGGTAGTTTTTTGCTCGATAGAAATTACAGGACTTAATCCGGTAATTTTATCCACATCAGGCCGCTCCATATTACCTAAAAAGCTACGGGCATAAGCCGAAAAAGTTTCGATATAACGTCGCTGACCTTCGGCAAAAATGGTATCAAAAGCCAAGGACGATTTTCCACTACCGCTGAGGCCTGTAATTACAGTCAATGCGTTGCGAGGAATACTAACATCTATGTTTTTAAGATTATGCACTCGCGCGCCAATCACCTCTACCTGCTCTTGCTCGTCGGGATTTATTATTGTAGTTGTTGCCAAAATAGTTTATATTTTTCAAAAAAAATTGAACCTGCAAAGATACAAATTTCAAAGCCTGCTGGCAAGTTGAAACAAAGATTCTATTGAACTAAAACGCTTATTTTGATTTTAACATCTGAAAAAGTTCTACTGGTTTTTCGTTCAACATATCTTTCGACAAAGAAACAAACAACACAACAAAAACGATAAAAAGCACAACTACAGCCACTTGCAACCACGAAGTTTTTTGAATTTCTTGCTTTGCTTTCATATCACATACTTCTCCAGGGCAATACTGTGCCTTTTCCTTGTAAAACCAGCCATAAAAAACGCATCCCAAACAAATGCCAAAAGCGGATTCGAAAAACAAGAAAATAAGACAAATAAGACAAATAATACCCGAAATTGCGCTGTATGTATTTAGTACGACCATAAGTACAAACATTGTTGCAGCCATTAATACTCCAATTATCCATGCAAATTTCTTTTGTACTGCTCCCACATATTCGGGGTTTTGACGCGAAACAATTATTCTTCCTAAAATAAGCGATGGTGCATATTTAGGATTAATAAAAACACGAATTAAAAAATCAATCAAAAATATTGTAACCATATATTTAATTGGTAAAAAATTACCATTAAATACTATCTGCATCAATGCAATAAATACTGCCAGAAATAAAATTCCGGCAGCAGCTCTTACTTCACGTTCGTTTAAAACTGGTATGTTGTAACCTTCTACGGTTTCACCAAATTGTTTGTTTTTTTTCATTATTGTTTGTTTTATTAATTTTAAAATAATATCCTCCCGCTACTTATAAAGTAAGAGGAGGATATTTTCACACGTAAAATTGCATCGCGTTATCCAAACGAAATGCATTTTGATTTTATATTTTTAGAATTTCACATCGTAATTAGGCTCTTCCACAATTTCGGGAACAAGCTGATTATAAGTTACTTTACCGTTTTCGTCAATAGCTACTACCGAACGCGCCATTAAGCCTCCCAATACACCATCAGTCATCAACACACCATAATCGGTTGCAAAACTGTTGTAACGAAAATCGGATGCAATAGTTACGTTTTCGATACCTTCGGCACCACAAAAACGGCCTGAAGCAAATGGTAAATCTTTTGATACACAAAGCACTACCGTATTTTCTTGAGCTGCTGCCCATTTGTTAAAATTACGTACCGAAGCAGCACAAACGCCTGTATCGATACTTGGAAAAATATTCAGAACTAATTTTTTGCCTTTAAAGTCGGCCAGACTTATTTCGTTCAAACCAGCACCTACCAATTTAAAATCGGGTGCTTGAGTTCCTACTTCAGGTAAACTTCCATTTGTCGATACGGGGGTTCCTTTAAATGTAACTGTTGCCATGTTTTTTTATTTGTTTAAATTAATGTTTTAATTGTTTATATGAATAACGAATTACTTCTATTTTTGTTTACTTTTGCATAAATTTTTTTGTAACTAATTCATAAATGAAACCATCGTTTTACATTTTCGTAATGATATTAGCGTTTATAGTCTCCTCATGTGGCGATCCGCACGAATACAGTGTAGATCCTGAATTTGCAAAATACGTACATCGATTTGAAATGGAAGCAGCCACACATGGAAAAGATTACAAGTTAAAAACTGAAGGTTTAATTATTGAATTTGCAAAATTAAAAAACGATCAGGCAGGACTTTGCCACTACGAAAAACCTATTCGTATTGAAGTAGATTTAGAATATTGGAAAAAAATTAGTGCTACAGCCGGAGCCGATATGATGAAAGAAGATCTCATTTTTCACGAAATGGGGCATGGTATTTTGGGGCGTAAACACTTGAATACCTCACTCGAAAACGGCGATTGGAAATCGATGATGTGTGGTGGCGACAAAGTGGATAATCGGCCGTGGAATATAAATTACCGCCGTATGCGTCGCGATTATTATGTTGACGAACTGTTTAACGAAAGTACACCTGCACCACTTTTTACAACCATCGAATTATTGGTTGATACGTCTACATTTACTCAAAAACTAGGACTTACTTTTGATACCGGAAATAAATCAGATACCGGTTGGGATTTAGACACAAATACTAATTATATTGCCGAAATTGATAATAAGCAGTTTAAATTTACATCTAAATATAGCTCATCGTATGCCATATTATTAACAGTACAAAACAGTACTATAAATATTTTTTCAGATTTTTTGTTCGAAATGGAAATTGATAGCGAAACCAAAACTACAGCAGACCAATACGGTTTGGTATTTGCAGCTGCTACGAAAGATACCACTGAGTATTTTAAAATTAACCGAGAGCAAAAAATGTATCCCGGAAATAGTGCTTGGTACAGTTATTATGCACAATTGCACAAAAATGCCATTAAAAAAACAGGAAAAAACAAACTCAAAGTTGTAAAAATCGATGGTATAATTCATTATTTTATCAACGATGTATATGTATATCAAACCGAAATGGAAATTTTTGGTAGTGGAAATAATTTTGGTTTTATTGTTCCCGCTGGTGCAAAAGTTTGGATTGACAACCTTAAAATTGGCATAAAATCGAACGCCTCAATTGCACATAAATCATTATCAATAAATGATATATCATTTTCAATGGTAAGAATAAAAGAAAATAACGAAACTATTTTAAATAAATAAAAAGTATGGCAAAATTCACTATTTATCAAGTTTTAGTTCGTCATTTTGGAAATAGGATAAAAACAAATAAATTCGATGGCACCCTTGCCGAAAATGGCTGTGGTAAAATGAACAACTTTACAGCCAAAGCTCTCACTGAAATAAAAAATTTAGGTATTTCGCATGTTTGGTTTACGGGAATTTTAGAACATGCTACACAGACCAATTATGCTGATAATGGCATAAAACCCGACCACAAAGCAGTTGTAAAAGGAAAAGCAGGCTCGCCTTATGCAGTAAAAGATTATTATGATGTGGATCCCGATTTGGCTGTTGATGTTGATAAACGCATGTTGGAATTCGAAAACCTTGTAAAACGTACGCACAAAGCCGATTTAAAAGTTATTATCGACTTTATTCCCAACCATGTGGCGCGTGAATACCATTCGGATGCCAAACCCGACGGAATAAAAGATTTAGGAGAAACCGATAATTCCAGTTGGGCATTTTCGCCACTTAACAACTTTTATTACATTCCAAATCAGGCATTTAAGCCTAATTTTGACATAAAAGATTATACCGAGTTTCCGGCAAAAGCCACAGGAAATGATCAGTTTACGGCAACCCCAACTGTAAACGATTGGTACGAAACAATTAAGTTGAACTACGGCGTAAATTACATCGAAGGAGGTCAAAAACAATTCGACCCCCTACCCGATACTTGGCTGAAAATGTACGACATACTGCATTTTTGGGCTTCAAAAAAAGTGGATGGATTTCGTTGCGATATGGCCGAAATGGTTCCTGTGGAGTTCTGGGGCTGGGTAATTCCACGTTTAAAAAACAATTTTCCGGAACTAATATTTATTGCCGAAGTTTATAACCCGAACGAGTATCGCAATTATATATTCAATGGTAAATTTGATTATCTATACGATAAAGTAGGATTATACGACAAACTGCGTGCAATCCTCACCGAAAACCATTCCGCAAGCGATATTTCGCATTGTTGGCAAGGCTTGGATGGTATCGAAAGCAATATGCTTAATTTCTTGGAAAACCATGATGAACAGCGCATTGCATCCGATTTTTTCTGTAAAGATGCTAAACGGGCTTTTCCGGCAATGGTTGTAGCCGCCACTTTAACCAAGGCACCGGTTATGATATATTCAGGTCAGGAATTAGGCGAAAAAGGCATGGAAAACGAAGGTTTTAGCGGACCGGACGGCAGAACAACCATTTTCGATTACCGAAGTATTGAAACCGTATCAAACTGGTTTAATAACGGAAAATTTGGTGAAGATAAATTAACCGACGAACAAAAACTGATAAAAAGTTTTTATAAAAAGTTGATGAGTATTACGCTTACTGAAAAAGCAATAACTCATGGTCAACTATATGATTTAGAATATGCTAATTTTGAAAATCCACATTTTAATACAAATAAGCAGTTTGCTTTTCTGCGAAAATTTGAAAACGAGTTGTTGCTAATTGTGGTAAATTTTAATTCAAACGAGGCTAATATTAAAATCTCGATTCCACTCGAAGTTTTTGATTTTTTACAAATTGAAAATGGAAAACAAGTTTTCGTAAATGACATTTTAAACGCTGATAAAGAAGAGTTTAAAACAATTTTGACATCAACTGAAAAATTTGAAATTTTAGTTCCGAGGCTTTCGGCTTGTATTTTAAAAATAGTACAAATTTAGCATCAATATAACAGTCGAAAAAAAAAAATAATATACCAAAATCTAATTTTGTCATTATTTCAAAAAATAATTGTAAGTTTGTGTGCTGTCAAAAAATTAAAATTGTATGGAAACAAAAGTATTAAATAAAGTAACGAGCGATAAAATAAGTTTCATAACCTACATTGTGCCAGAGTTTGCGGCAGCTTATAAAATGAAAGTTCAAGACGGATTCTATTATTTGAAAAAATATGGAGGTTGGACTTTTCTCAACGAGCACTGGAAGACCTTGCATTCAGCAAATCCATTTCATACCGTGGACTATTTGTATAGAATTTGTTATAAAAACGGAGGTTTGCGATAATGAAAGTTTTTCACGGCAGCTACGCAGATATTGAAACTGTAGATTTAAGTAAATGCCAAGCCAACAAGGACTTTGGCAAAGGATTTTATGTTACAAAATACCGAAAACAAGCTGAGGAATGGGCCGAAATTATCGGCAAAGTAAATCAAACTATTGGTATTGTAACAGAATTTACATTTTTTGAGATTGCCTTTTCGGAAGAAAATTTAAAAACGTTGCGTTTCAACGAGTACAACAATGAATGGTTTGATTTTATCATTCTGAATAGAAACTTAGAAAATCCTGAACAAAAACACGATTACGATATTGTAGAGGGTCCAGTAGCCGATGATAAGGTTCAGCGTAGAATAAGTCGCTATTTAGAAGGCGAAATTTCGAGAGAAGTTTTTTTTGATCAAATGACAGAATATCCTGAACCAACCCACCAAATTTGTTTTTGTACAGTTAATTCTTTGCGAATGTTGAAAAAAACAAACAACAAGGCAATTATCAAAATCGAAGACATTAGCGAATTAATCGTAGAAAAGCTTGTAACTATTTTTGATTTTGATGAACAGACGGCTACTGATAAGTTTTTTTCTTCCAATACTTTCACTATGCTTTCCGATACTAAAACAAAGCTTTACGAAGAAAGTTGGGAACATATTTATGTATTATTAATTAGCGAATTGAATTTGTAAACAGTTAAAGAAAATCCTGCTTACAATACTGTTTTTAACATTCACATTTAGGCTTCATTCCAAATTGCTTACATGATACATAAATTTTCTAAAAGTTTAAAAAAAGAAAAAGAGTATGCACACGAAGCAGATAAGTTTTACGTTGAAATGCTTCATGCAACTGATATTGTGCGTTTTAATTCAGATTCGGAATCGGATATGGAAACGCAACGGAAGGATATTGACCTTCAGGTTACCATAAGAGGAACAGTATTTAATATTTCCGAGAAATTTCGCGATAAGGATTTTGGCGATTTGTATATCGAAGTATTCAGTAAATATCCCCATACAATGGGTTGGATGCATACCGGAAGTCCAGATGCTGTTGTTTATTTCACGCCTCAAAATGTATATTGGATTACCCACAAATCACTCAAAACTTTTTGCTTCGAAGTATTATTTCCTGCAATTCCCACAAATTGGTACGAAGAGATTTACAAATCGAAAAAAACAATTGTATCGAAAAACCTACTTATAAAAGATACAAATTGTAAAATAAACCTTATTCAAGCACATAATTTTGATGGAAATCATTGGGAAACTATAGGCGTAAGTATAGATTTTGAGGTTTTAAAACTTTTTGGGGTAAAATTCAAAAAAGTTTCAAAACCACTTTTTCCGTTTGAAGTACCAAATCATACCCATAACAGTTAAAGCCATTACACCCAACATGGCAAAATAGCTCCATTTCCAATGTAGTTCGGGCAAATAGTCGAAGTTTGTGCCATATACTCCTACAATAAAAGTTATTGGAATAAAAATGACTGAGATAATGGTGAGTACACGCATAATTTCATTCAATTTTGTACTCATAGTCGTATGATATATTGTCATCATATCATAAATCATTTCGCGGTAACTATCAGCTAAATCATTGGCTTCGTTTATATTATCAATCAATTCCTTAAAATGAATTCGGTTTTCGTCTTTAATAAACTCGGTTTCAAGCTTAGCAAGTCCTAAAATCATTTCTTTAGCCGGTTTAATAACTTTTCTAATAAAATTCAATTCACGTTTAAAGTGGTTTATGCGTTCCATAAAATCTTTTCCCGGCTGGTTGGACATTTGCTCTTCGAGTGTTTCAATTTCCTCGCCCAACTCACCAATAACAAAAATATAATGGTCGACAACCACATCGAGTAAAGCAAATGCCAAATAATCAGTTCCTGTTTTTCGAATTTTATTTGTTGGTTTACGAATTCGTTCTCGGATTGGTTCAAAAAAGTTCCCCTTTTGCTCCTGAAATGAAATAAGGATATTATCTGAAATAATTATACTCAAATTATCCATACCCAAAACAGATTTATTCTGTACAATCATTCTGATATTCAGATATATACTACTATCAAGTATCTGCACTTTTGGTCGCGTTGTAGGATTCATTACATCCGACAATATCAAATTATCAATAGAAAATGCGGCAGAAATTGATTGCATTAACTTGACATTATCCAAGCCATAAACATTTAACCAACTGGTCGATTTGCTTGATTTTAATTCGACAAGTTGATCTGGCGTTTTGACCTCAAATTCACGAAAAGTATCTGCATTATAATCAAAAGCATTCAACCATACTTTTTCGGTTTTCTTTAAACCTCTAAAAACCAAAGCGTAAGGCGATAGGCCAATTTCTTCTTTTTTCTTTTTTATAAATCTGGACATGTATTATCAATTATCAATTATCAATTACGAATTACGAGATTCAAGATTTTTAGTGAATACAAATGTACAAAATCTGTCTCAAAATTCATCTATCAAATATTTTAATAACAATCAAATAATTAAAGAAATTTTTCTTTAATTATTCAAGAAAATTTTTTATCTTTGCATTCGAATAAAAAATGAAATCAATTTAAACAATAAAAAATAAGAAAATTATGTCAAAAGTAACCGTAGTTGGCGCTGGAAATGTAGGTGCAACCTGTGCAAATGTTCTTGTATTCAACGAAGTAGCCGATCAGATTGTAATGCTTGATGTGAAAGAAGGTGTATCGGAAGGCAAAGCCTTAGATATGACTCAAACTGCCGCATTGTTAGGTTTCGACTCAACAATTGTAGGTTGTACAAACGATTATGCACAAACAGCCGATTCGGATGTAGTAGTTATCACTTCTGGAATTCCACGTAAACCAGGCATGACTCGCGAAGAGTTAATCGGAGTAAATGCAGGTATTGTAAAAAGTGTTGCCGAAAACATTTTGAAATACTCGCCAAACACTATTATTGTAGTGGTAAGTAACCCAATGGACACGATGACTTACCTTGCATTGAAAGCTACCGGACTTCCAAAAAATAAAATTATTGGTATGGGTGGTGCTTTGGATAGTGCACGTTTCAAATGCTATTTGAGCAAAGCTATGAATGCAAACCCAACCGAAATTGAAGGTATGGTTATTGGCGGACACGGCGACACAACTATGATTCCATTAACACGTTTTGCTTCGTACAAAGGTCGCTCAGTAAGCGATGTATTGGGTCAAGAAGAATTGGTTAAAGTGGTAGCCGACACTATGGTAGGTGGTGCTACACTTACAGGTTTATTGGGTACTTCGGCTTGGTATGCTCCTGGAGCTGCTGCTGCTTATTTAGTAGAATCGATTATTCACAACCAGAAAAAAATTATTCCTTGCTGCGTTTCACTCGAAGGCGAATACGAACAAAATGATATTTGTATTGGTGTACCTTGCGTTATCGGAAAAAATGGTTTGGAAGAAATTATCGACTACAAACTTAACGACGAAGAAATGGCGTTATTCAACAAAAGTGCCGCTGCTGTTCGTGCAACAAACGATGTTTTGAAAGAAATAAACGTATTGTAATTTTTTCAATGTTTAAAAAATGAGTTACAACTAAGTTTGTAACTCATTTTTTTTTATTAAAATTAAAAATCAAACACCTGATAATTTAATTTTAGTTAAATTGGTGGCAAATTGCCACCAATTTTAAATATTTTGATTATTATGTACTGATTTTATTCTATCTTTGTAATCATTATAACTTAGAATGAAAATACTTTGAATTATTAATAAAAAAAACACCAAATTTAACATCCAACATTATGAACAATTACATGCAAATTCACAAGTATTTGAAACAATTCGACATTAAACCCTCGGTTCAACGAACAGCAGTTATGGATTATTTGATGAATAACAAAACTCATCCTTCGATTGACGAAATTTATTCTACGCTAAGTCCTTTTATGCCAACACTTTCGAAAACAACTATTTACAACACATTGAATTTGTTTGTTGAAAAAGGAGCTGTAGTACAACTATCAATCGACGAAAAAAATGCTCGTTACGATGCCGAAGTTTCAAATCATGCACATTTTATGTGCAAAAGCTGTGGTAAAGTGTACGATTTTTTTGATTTAAAACAAGAACTTTTTTCAAAACCCCAACTTCAGGGATTTGAAATTAAATCAGTTGAAATTTCGTACAGTGGCATTTGCGGTGCTTGTAAAGGAATGAACTAAGTTAACAATGCTTCCAAATTGATAGAAGAGAGAGAGTTTCGATTGAGATTCTCTCTCTTCTATTTTATATACCAAATCATCTCCTCCGGCTTTAATCGTTGGTTACAAAAAAATTGTATATAACTACATTTTTAAATAAATATCACATTCACTTTTTGAACTTAGAGAAAGCGCAAATTAAATTTATAATTACAAAGATTGAGTCCACTCCGAAAAAGAGTAGAACGCAAATTACGCAAATTTTCACAAATAATACATAATGATTAGAAGTCTGTTTTCCAATAATATAACTCAGCAATAATTTATTTAAATTTGCGTTTTTTTG
>Ga0247840_10007234_pt1 | contig 15524 bp, 15 predicted proteins | sample LaCruzMarch2015__FD_192404 | JGI IMG/M metagenome (GOLD analysis project Ga0247840, IMG submission 192404) | Freshwater microbial communities from meromictic Lake La Cruz, Castile-La Mancha, Spain - LaCruzMarch2015_17m | ecosystem: Environmental > Aquatic > Freshwater > Lake | place: Spain... | reverse complement strand
CAAATTCTTTTAAGTCGGCAATGCTAGTAACTTCAATTTTTGCTACACCATCTACAATGGCAGTTTTACCCGAACAATCCATAGGCATAAAAAAAGCATAATCTTTAAAAGTTACACGAATACTTTCGCCATTTGTGCCTTTAATATTCATCCAGCAGCCTTTTGTTTGGCATACATCTTCTACTTCTCCAGTTAATTTTACAGCTAATTCTTTTTTATCGCCCATTGCAGCTTTCAAATCGCTTAAAGCTATGGCGCTATCTGGTGTAATTTTAGCACCATAATAAGTTGCTTGCGCAGTGCTGTCGCTTGTTTGAGTTGAATCAGAAGGAACTCCTTCTTGCTTAGGTGTGTTTCCGTTTCCACAAGAAATCAATGTGAATGCTACTGCTGATAATAATACTATTTTTTTCATAATTTTTCTATAAATTTATGGTGCAAATAAACTACTTATCAATTAATAAATAGTCAAATATTTTCAAACTCTATGCATTAGGTTGTTTGGTTATAATTAATACATTTGTTTTAAATTATAAACAATAAAATGTACCATTTAAATGAATTGAACGCATGAAAAACCCTGTCTTATTTCTTTTTGTTTTAAGTTCGCTAATGAATGGCTGCTGTTGTAGTGAAGGTTATGGTTACGATGGTGGAGGTTCTTATTATACAATTTATTCACGCAAAATAAAGCTAACCGATACTTTGGACAGGATTTTGAAAATTAGTTATAAAAATTCAGATAAAATATTTTATCCTAACGATACCATTGCCGATTTAATAATATCGGATAATTCTGAAAATATGCTTTTTGTTGAAACCAAAAAAACAATTGATACCATAGTGCTGAGAGTGCAAGTAAATTATGAATATAGGAATGAAGATTGCTCCAATAACCAACTTTCTAAACAAACAAATCACACACCTAAAATTGTGAATCATACCTTTCAAAATGCATTTTTTGATTATAAAGTAATAAAAGATTCTTACAATTACAACACAGGATATGTTTATGATGTGTTAACTATAACGCCTTAAAGAATGAGAAATTTATTATTATTACTTTTGCTTTGTATTGCTGCTATGGCAAATGCTCAAATAAAAGAAACCAATGTACCAGAAAAATTCATTGGTATTCAGGCTAGGTTGATAGATTTAATGCCATTAGAAATTTCGTATTTAAGAATTCAAAAAACAGGATTTTCGTTTGCCATTAGAGGTGGTTATGGTAAAGGAAAAAAAAACACTATAACAAGTTTATATACCAATAACAATTACAACAGCTATTACAACACTTTAGGTTCAATTACCAAGTACGACCAAACTTTTGAAGCTTTTTTTATAAAACCAGGCATTATTATAAGTAAAAAATACACGCCAGTTTTTAGTTCGTATTATTTAATTAATTATAGCTACGCTCAAACCAACGATAAACTATCAATTACTTCCCAAGATCAATTATTTGGCACTTATACCAACGAATTTAAAGAAAATCATGTTTATCAAGCAATAGAATTTGAGGGTAATTATCAACTAAAATTAGCTAAGAAAATATACCTAGGAATTGGTTATATTTTGGGTTATAAAATAGTAAATGAAGTACCTTTTAAAGATGTAGTTATTGGAATAGAAAATGGTTCGCAATATTCGCCATCGCAAGGCTTAGGTACTAAGTTTTATTTGAATGCCGAAACTAGTTTAATGTATAAATTATAAATTTTTTTTATGAAGAGCCGTTTTAAAATATTCCTTTTTTTAGCAACAATATTTATTTCCGAATCGGCAACTGCGCAGCACAAAACAATAGTTATGGTAAATAAAAAAAACCATTTGAAAGCCATTTTCAATTTACCTTGTTTGGCCAACCTAAACCTTATTGACGATTTGCCCGATTTTAAAAACAAGGTAATTATTGATTCAGTAAATACCGATATACTTTTTGTGAGCAATCCTGCCAATAGAGCTCAACAATTAACAATTCCAATAGCTAATATTGTTTATATGCATATTCCTAATTATCCTTTGGTTGATGTAATAAGAATTTTAGTTGGTGCTTATTCAGCACTTGGCGCTGCTATATTTTTTTTAGATATACCAAGCAATAATGCTTTAGATGAATTTATGCTGATTTCCCTATTAAGTGGCACTTCATATACTCTTTTATTTATTGATAACGATAGAACCTATAGTACCCAAGATTACTATATAAAAAACACTTACAAATGAAAAAAAACATTTTACTACTTACTATCTTATGTTTAAGTTTTTCAGCTTTAGCCCAACGCACAAATTATATGTTATTGAGGAATTTGGAAAATGGAAAGCAGTTTAAACTAATGTATGATAGAAAATATGAGGTAAAGCTAAAACCTAATTTTATCAATACCCTTCCAAAACCATTTGCCGCTATGCACGAAGAGGAAGAGGGCATTATTTTAAAACTAACAAATGCCAATTGGGATACTTTGTTTTTTCAAAACAACCTTGCCATTCCATACAGGTTTATAGAATCGATGAGCGAAAGAGATGTTTCGTTCTATGTAAATAGTACATTTATAGGAATAGATTTGGTGGCTCTAGGGTTAATTAATTATTTTATGTTTCAGCAAAATCCAGAATTGTATGAAATTATTTTTACAAATATATTTACAGGGGTATTTCCGTTAGGAATTGTTTTACCAGCAAGTTTATCGCACGATTATGTTATTTTAAATAAATATGGAATAGAAAGTTTGGAACAGAAAGACATTTTTAAAAAACAGACTAAAACCATTTTCGATAAATAAAAAAAGCCCTTCAAAATATTTTTGAAGGGCTTTTTGTTAAATCAATATCAATTATAAACCTGCGCTTATGGCAGTTAGTTTATCAGTTAATTCTTTAGCTACAACATCTTGTTTATTCATTTGAGCCACTTGCATACAATAGGTCATTACTTGAATGTTTTCTTCTAATTCAGGTTGAACCATTTTGTATTTTTTAGAGCTACGGTAAGTTTTATAAAACTTAGCTTTTGTTTCGCAAACATTGCTAATTTCTTTCAATAAAGCATTTCCTTTTTCATTTGCACCAGCCAAGAAATATCCTTCGGCCAAACGTACCGAAAACACATCGTGAGCTATATTAGATGATGGCAACACTTTTTGGCAATAATCCAATGCTTTTACTGCACTGTCTTTTTTACCTTCTCTTACTAATTGTTCGGCCAAACGATAAAAAATATTACGGAAATTTTTGGTTTGACGTAAAATTGTTTCGTCTAAATATACATTAGGTTGATCCATATTTCCCCACTTAAATTTAGTCATTAAGTTGTTCCATAAAATAGTGCTATTTATACGTCCTGGACTTGGATCGTTAGGATCTTGTTGGTTAAATATAGGCACCAAACGATAAGTTAAACCTTCCATTTGAAAATGGCTTTGCATGTTTAAATACACATCGCTTCCAGTAGTAATAGCCCAATAAATGGGTCTTTTGTTAATGTTGGTAGCCACTATGTCGAGCGTTAATAAATCAGGCTTCATCATGTTGTTAGCATTGCTAATTTCAAACTTAATACTATCAACCATGTATGGTGCATCTTCTGGTTGAACTACACCATTTTTTAAACAAGCTTCTTTATCAATTTTTACACTGAAACGTTTTGTTGGATAATAATTTACATAATCACCACCTTGTAATTGTACTTGACTATTTTTATTGTCATCGCCCATAAAAGCCATCAATTTACTTAAATCGTAATAATCAGTTTTATTTAAACCCAACGATGGATTGTCATAAAATACTACATAGTTACGTTTTTCGGCAGCATAAGTTTCGGGAGCCCAGCTAAATTCTACTGGTTTTCCATCGTAAGCCTGGCGTCTTAAACCATCGGCATACCAATCGGTTCCTAGTAAACTTAAATTGATAATACGAATATCGCTTCTAATATTTTCTACGTTTTGCGCATACCAAAGTGGGTAAGTATCGTTATCGCCATTGGTAAATAAAATGGCATCTTTAGCACAACTGTTTAAATAATCTTCTGCAAAATGCAATGCAGTTAATCGGTTAGAACGGTTATGGTCATCCCAATTTTGTTCAGCCATTAACACTGGTGCGCCTAACAAACAAGCAACAGTGGTAATTGCAGTAGCAGCCATGGCGTTCATTTTCTTCGATAAAAAATCAATGATGGCTAATACTCCTAAACCAATCCAAATAATAAAAGTTTGGTACGAACCAACGTAAGCATAATCACGCTCACGTGGCTGATGTGCAGGGAAATTCAAATACAAAATAATGAAAAAACCAGTGAACAAAAATAAGGTAGAAACTACAGTTGCATCTTCTTTGTTCTTTTTAAAATGAAACACCAAACCTAAAATTCCTAAAATAAGTGGAATTCCAAAATAGGTATTTCTGGCTTTATTATCTTTTATTATGGCTGGAATATCCTTTTGTGGTCCAAGGCGCCATTCGTCTAAAAAGGTAATACCCGAAATCCAATTTCCTTTGGTAGCATCTCCATAACCTTGTTCATCATTTTGCCTTCCAACAAAATTCCAGAAGAAATAACGCCAATACATAAATCCTAATTGGTACGATAAAAGGAAGTCAATATTTTTACCAAAAGTAGCTTTTTTCTCACCTGGCATATTTTCCCAACTGCGGTAAGCTTGAATATAATCTGCCCTGTCTGCCCACATACGAGGCAAAATGGTACAATCTTTTGGATCGTAAACACGTTCTAATTTTTCGCCAGCTTCAGCATAACTTTCTTTGCCATTTGCATCAGTAGTCCTGCGGTAATTCATACCTTTTGATTTGGTATCAATTGCGCGAGCATAAAAATACTGACCGTATAGTAAAGGATTATCGCCATATTGTTCACGATTAATGTATGAAAGCAAAGCAAATGGTTGGTCAGGATCGTTCATATCTATTGGAGGATTTCCTAACGAACGAATGATAATCATTGCGTAGCTCGAAAAACCAATTACAATAAATGAAAACGAAAGTACAATGATGTTTTTTACAGCATTTGATATTTTACTATAAAATAAAACAAAATACAATAAACCTGTTAGTAAAACCCAACCAATAAAACTTCCTGTTGAAAAGTTAATATTTAGCGAAACTAAAAATAAAGCAGCATAACATGCAATGGCAATGTATAAACTATTTTTCTTACCAGTTTGAGTATAATGTAACAGCGTTGCTGAAATAATAATCATGATAGCAATAAGCATTAAAGCTCCTGAATTGGTGCTCATTCCTAATGAATTTACAGCAAAGAAATCAAGCTTAGTAGCTAAAGTTGGTAAGCCTGGTATTATTCCAAATTGAACAAAACCAATGGCTAAAACTGCAACAGCACTGGCCTTTAAAAAACCTGGTAGGGTGTAAGTATTCTTTTTAAAATAATATACATAAACAATGGCTGGAATAACCAATAAGTTTAACAAATGGACACCAATAGCTAAACCAATTAAGTAAGCTATAAGCACTATCCAACGGTCAGCGCCTTTGTCGTTAGCGTTATCTTCCCATTTTAAAATACACCAAAAAGTTAAAGTTGTAAAGAAACTTGAAGATGCGTAAACCTCTGCTTCAACAGCCGAAAACCAAAAAGTATCGCTAAAAGTTAAAACCAAAGCACCAACTAATCCAGCACCCATAATAGCAAAAACTTGTTGAACAGAAAGCTCTTCACCATTTTTACCCACTATTTTTTTACCTAAATGAGTAATAGTCCAAAAGGTAAACATAACACACAAAGCACTAGTTAAAGCCGAAACCATGTTTACCATGAAAGCAACTTTATTGGCATTGGAAGCAAAAAGTGAGAACACACGACCTATCATTAAGAACAAAGGTGCTCCTGGTGGGTGGCAAATTTGTAAGCGATATGATGCAGAAATAAACTCACCACAATCCCAAAAACTAACCGTAGGTTCTAGTGTAAGTGTGTAAGTAATAATGGAAACGATAAATGTAACCCAGCCGAGTACATTGTTGCTTAATTTGTATTTATTCATTGGTACGATTTAGTTTTCTGATTTGATTTTAATAAAATTGCTTAAAAGGCAAACATAATAGAAAATGCCTGATAGCGCAATAAAAAATATGATGGCTTTGAAAATTATTTGTTTTTATGTAAACCAGCACCAAATGTTGCTTTGTAAAACTTTTTAAATAATTACTTCTTCTAGGCTATATTTTTCCGAAATCTCTTCAATAATTTCATACAAATCAGCTAAATTACTGGTGGTAACTAACTTGGTTCTGTATTCTTTAAAATGGTTTAAGCCTTTAAAATAGGAAGTATAATGTCTGCGCATTTCAAGCATTCCAACTCCTTCGCCTTTCCATTCCACACTTTTTTGTAAATGTTTTTTACACACTGCTACTCTTTGTTGAATGGTGGGTGCGCCAAGCATTTCACCAGTTTTTAAATAGTGTTTTATTTCACTAAAAATCCATGGATAACCAATAGCAGCTCGGCCTATCATTACACCATCAACGCCATAACGGTTTTTATATTCCAAAGCTTTTTGTGGCGAATCAATATCGCCATTGCCAAATATTGGAATATGAATTCTGGGATTGTTTTTTATTTTACCAATTAAAGTCCAATCTGCTTCGCCTTTGTACATTTGTGCACGCGTTCGTCCGTGAATGCTTAACGCACTAATTCCAACGTCTTGTAAGCGTTCGGCTACTTCTTCTACATTTTGTGAATTTTCGTCCCAACCCAAACGAGTTTTTACAGTTACAGGAAGTTTAGTAGATTTTACTACTGCTGCTGTTAATCGAACCATGAGTTCTAAATCTTTTAAAACGCCAGCCCCAGCACCTTTACAAACTACTTTTTTAACTGGACAACCAAAATTTATATCTACCAAATCAGGATTAATGGTATCAACTATTTGAGTAGCCATAGCCATAGCTTCTTCATCGCCACCAAAAATTTGTATGCCAACAGGGCGTTCATAATCAAAAATGTCTAATTTTTTTCTACTTTTTATCGCATCTCTAATCAAACCTTCCGATGAAATGAACTCAGTATACATCAAATCGGCACCATTATCCTTACAAACTGCTCTAAAAGGCGGATCGCTTACATCTTCCATAGGTGCAAGCAAAAGTGGAAAATCGCCTAATTCTATTTTTCCTATTTTTACCAATTATTTATTTTAAAATTATATTGCGCCAACAAAAATAGTAAAATGTTTAAGATACCCACGTTTTCGTCCCATCCATTAGTTTACTTTATATGGAACTTTCTTATTTTAACTGGAATGGTTATTACCTTCTATATTATTGGAGGAGTTTTGGGAATTGCTATTACAAAAACTTTTTTTGGCATAGATTTACAAAGTGCTTTTAGCGAAATTATTTATAATGCTAAAGCTAATCCTCAAGGTATATTGTCCTTAAAACTTAACCAAAGTCTTATTTCAATTGCTATTTTTATTGTACCGGCATTTTTATTTTGCAGAGCAATTGAAATAAATCCAATTCGTTTTTTGCAGTTAAAACAACCTACCAAATTTTATAATTACTTGTTTGTAATCATACTAATAATTTTTGCAATTCCTGTGTCATCTTGGTTATTGGAGCTGAACCAAAATTTTCATTTACCAGAATACTACAAAGATTTTGAAACATTTTTACGCGGTGATGAAGCCTTTGCTAAGCTACAAATGGAAGCCTTTGTAAATGCAAATACCATTTTACAGTTATTGTTTAACATTTTAATTGTTGCTGTAATTCCTGCCATTTCAGAAGAAATATTTTTTAGAGGTTGTTTGCAAAATTTTGTACAAAGGTGTTTTTATAATTTACATGTTTCGGTAATTTTTACAGCCATTATTTTCAGTGCCATTCATGGCGATTATTTTGGTTTTTTACCAAGGTTTATGTTTGGTTTGGTTTTAGGATATGCTTTTGCATACAGTGGCAATATTTGGGTAAGTATTGTTGGGCATTTTTTAAATAATTGCATTACCATTGTAGCATATTTTATTGCTCAAAAAAATCCAGAAATAGCATTTTTAAAAGATGATTATTGTTTTCCTATCATTTTTACAATTATAGGTTTTATTGGAATTGTTGTAATTATTTTTGCAATGAGTAAACTAAGATTTAACCAAATATTTTTAAATAATACAAATGACTGATTGGGTAAAAGTAACAGATGTAAATAGCTTATTTACATCACAAAACATTATTGCTTTTTTGGCCGATAATGGCATTGAAGCATCTGATATAGATAAAACAGACAGTAGTTATGCTGGTGCTTTTGGCAAAGTAGAAATATATTGCCACAAGGAAAATGCAGTTAAAGCACTGCATTTAATTGAAAAAAATAATTTTTAACTGATAAATTTTTATAAATGAGTAATTTTTGGCAACGAACCATTACAGGAATTTTTTTTGTGCTAACGATTGTGCTTTGTACTGTTTTAAACGAATGGTCGTTTTATATTTTGCTATTCGCAATAAATTTTTTATGCCTCAGGGAGTTTTATCAATTAATGCTTCCCGACAAAAATTGGATTGAACAATATTTGGGTGTAATTGCAGGATGCATCATTAATATTATGTTCGCTTTAATTATTAGAAACGATTGGGATTATGGTTGGTTTTACCACTTAATTCCTGTGTTTTTGCTCATGATAATTATAAAACTTTTTGAAAAAACCAAGCGAGAGTTCGATACTTTGGCTTATCAAGTTTTAGGAATTATATATATCTGTTTTCCTTTAAGTATGTTAGCCGATTTTGGTCGTTTTAGCAGCTTAACTTTCGATGGAGCTTTACCTATTGGTTTCTTTATTTTATTATGGACTTGCGATACTGGTGCTTATTTAGTAGGTCGTAAATTAGGTAAACGTAAATTGTTTGAACGCATCAGTCCTAAAAAAACTTGGGAAGGAAGTTTTGGTGGAGCAGCATTGGTAAGTATGATAGCTTTTGTGCTTTCGCAATTCGATTATTTCGATATTTTACATACCCACGAATGGATTATTGTTGGCTTAATAACTCTAGTATTTGGCACCTTTGGCGATTTAACAGAATCGCTACTTAAACGCAACATTGATGTAAAAGATTCAGGTAATTTATTGCCAGGTCATGGTGGGGTAATGGATAGATTTGATGGCTTGTTTTTAGCAGTTCCTGCGGTGTATTTTTATTTGCTTTTTACTAACTAAACATGATAAAAACTTTAGTCAATAAAGTTTATAACGATGCCGAAAACAACAAAGTTGAAACCATCAAGTTTCAGGCTTTTGTAGTTTGTATAAGCGCAGCTATTTGCATTACTTTAGATGAATATTTTAGTAAACGAGAGTTTATGTTCGACTTTCTTCATAATATAGGTTTTCATCATTTGGCAGATAAATATGCCGAAATTGTTCAAGATAGACTTTTCGATTTAACTATTTGGGTTGGAAATATTGTGGTGTTTTATGGCATCATTCCTTTGCTCATTATCAAGTTTGTTTTTAAAGACAAATTCTCCAATTATGGATTAGGAATAAAAGGCGCTATAAAAGATTATAAAATTTATTTAATCATGATTGGAATTATGTTTCCAATTGTTTTTACGGCTTCATTTACTGAAAGTTTTCAGCACAAATACCCATTTTATAAAATGCAAGAAGGAGAGGGTTTTTACCCAAGGTTTTTAAGTTGGGAATTACTTTATTTATTACAATTTTTTGCCATTGAGTTTTTCTTTCGTGGTTTTATGTTGCATGGCAATAAAAAACGTTTTGGCTTTTATTCCATTTTAGTTATGACCATTCCTTATTGTATGATACATTTTGGAAAACCTTTGCCTGAAACCCTTGCTGCCATTTTAGCTGGTGTAGTTTTGGGGGTTTTAAGTTTAAAGAGTAACAGCATATGGTTGGGTGTTGCCATTCATTTTTCGGTAGCCATTACCATGGATTTTTGCTCTCTTTGGCAAAATGGTATGCTTTTTAAATAGAAGTGTAACTTTTTATTTTAGAAATCTTCTAAGATTAAACCTACTAAGCAAAAAATCCCGCTAAAGGCAGGATTTACTTGGTTGCGGAGTCTGGACTCGAACCAACGTCCGCTAGCTAGCGGATATGAGCCCAACTAGCTAATTCGATTTATTTTCAATCAAAGTCCAAATAAATTTTCTACCATTTGCACTTTTCAATTCTTTTTCTCTTTTTATTGCTTCACTTTTAATTTCAAAAACTTCGGTGTGAATAATTTCCCAAGGACGAAATTTTACAGTATATCCTTTTGAAGCAAAAACATTATGAGATAAAATTCTTGTGTCCAGATTTGATGTAAAGCCAATATAAATTTTATTATGTGATGGAGAGTATAAGACGTAAACAGTAAACATATTTTCAAAATAAAACAAAAAATCCCGCCAAAGGCAGGATTTACTTGGTTGCGGAGGCTGGACTCGAACCAACGACCTTTGGGTTATGAGCCCAACGAGCTACCACTGCTCCACTCCGCGATGTATCTTAAAAGTTCTTACGAACTTAATTTCTTTATTCAATTCGAACCTACGTCCGCTAGCTAGCGGATTTGAGCCCAACGAGCTACCACTGCTCCACTCCGCGATGTATCTTAAAAGTTCTTACAAACTTAATTTCTTTATTCAATTTAAACCAACGTCCGCTAGCTAGCGGATATGAGCCCAGCGAGCTACCACTGCTCCACTCCGTAATGTATCTTTAAATGTGGTTAATTGTAACTTTTTATCCAAAAATTGGAGGAATTATTTTTTTGTTTTTTATAATAAAAACAAGTATACTTCTTTTGTTTTTGGGAGTGCAAATATAAAACTGTTTCTTTGTAAACCTAATAAAAAAAATAAAAATGTCGTTTCTTGCTGGTTTTGTAAGTATTATAGGTAAGCCTAATGTAGGCAAATCTACTTTAATGAATGCCCTTTTGGGTGAAAAAATATCAATTATTACCCCTAAGGCTCAAACTACTAGACATAGAATTTTGGGTATTTACAATCAACCAGAATTTCAAATAGTTTTTTCTGATACACCAGGAATTATTGAACCAAAATATAAATTGCAAGGTAGTATGATGAAATTTGTAAACGAAAGTTTGCAAGATGCTGACTTGGTAATGTTTGTTACTGATTTCAACGAAAAGAATGAGGAGCCGGAACTTATTGAACGTTTAAAAGTAATCAATGCGCCACTTATTTGTATTATTAATAAAATAGATGAGAGTAATAATGATGGCGTAAAGAAAAAAATTGATTTTTGGCGCAGCCAGGTTGATTTTAAAGAAGTAGTGCCTATTTCAGCATCGAATAAGTTCAATATTGACATGCTTTTAAAAAGCGTGTTGACTTATTTGCCCGAAGGTGCTCCATTCTATGAAACAGATCAAGTAACTGATAAATCGGAACGTTTTATTGCTTCTGAGATTTTACGTGAAAAAATATTGCTTCGCTACAAAGAAGAAATTCCTTATTCGGTACAAGTAGAAATAGAATCGTTTAAAGATGAAGAAAAACTTTTGAGAATTAGTGCCATTATATATGTAATGCGCGATTCGCAAAAACAAATTATGATTGGAAAAGGCGGTATTGCCATTAAAAACATGGGAATTGCGGCACGCAGAGACTTAGAAAAATTCTTTGGTAAACAGGTTTTTTTACAAACTTTTGTAAAAGTAAAAGAAGGCTGGAGAGATAATAATAATTTGCTAAAAGAATGGGGCTACGATACTGATGGAAAATAATTTTGGTTATTTTTACAACTAAAATTGTTCTCTAATCCCACCTTCTAACGCGGTCCATCTTCCAGTTTTAAAACCAACCGATTTAAGTGAGTTGTTTGTCCATGTATTACAAGTATGGATAAAACTAAATTCTTTTTGAGCTTCGTAAAGTACTTCCTTTTTGAAGTTGTTTGTTTTAATATATGGTGTTAACATTTCCCCGTTATTTTGCGCAAAGCTCCCTTTTACAAATTCACATAATTTAGCATATTGTTCTTCGCCAATATAAATTTTCCTTATAAAATTACGATTGAAAGGATATTCGTTTTCGTAACTTACATGCATTATTGAATTACCAAAACCACACAATTGGGTAAATGCTGAAAAATAATTCATATCGTCCCATCTACGGTTTGTCTTATAAAAATTTGCTTCACTGAAACCAATACAAAGCCATTGTTTTCCATTGGCAACAGTATCAAAATCACTTTTATTAAATATTGTTTCCCAGTCCATTACTTCATTTTTTACTGGAATTATTATTTCACTGTGTAATCCATCTCCAGCCACAAAAACCAATATTCCTTTGGTTTTATACAAATAGTCGCTGTTTACATGAATTAAAGGCAATACCAAACAACACATGTAGTAAAATGTTGCTACTGATAGTATGCTATAGCATGTATTTAGGCCGTATTTACCAATTTTATTTTTCATATTTTACTAACTAATTGTATAGATTTTTTGATTGAAATGTAGCTAAATAAGTTTTAGCCAAAACTATTATAAATAAACTTACTTTTGCAAATATATTTTTTAACAGTATGCAAAGTAAAAACAATAGCGGTAAAAGAGTAGCGAATTCTGGAAGTAGGACAGCCGCTAAAACAACAAAAAGATCAGGAAGCAGTTCATCAAAAAGCAATTCAAGTTATAGTAAATCAGAAAGTTTTGGTTCAAAGAAACCATTTGAGAGTAAAGGAAAATTTTCGGACGATAAACCATCATTTATCAAAAAGAAATCGTTTGGTGTTGATAAATTTTCAGATAGTCCACGCAAACCAAGTAATAGCCGTTCATTCAGCAAAGATAGAGCAGAAGGTGGTTTTGACAAAAAACCTTATGACAAAAAGAAGTTGTTTGGCGATGATAAGTTTTCTGATAGCCCTCGCAAGCCAAGCAATAGCCGTTCGTTTAGCAAAGATAGAGCAGAAGGTGGTTTTGATAAAAAACCATTTGATAAAAGAAAATCGTTTGGTGATGATAAATTTTCAGACAGCCCTCGCAAGCCAAGCAATAGCCGTTCGTTTAGCAAAGATAGACCAGATAGTGGATTTGATAAAAAACCATTTGAAAAGATATCGTTTGGTGATGATAAATTTTCAGACAGCCCTCGCAAGACAAGCAATAGTCGTTCATTCAGCAAAGACAAGCCAGTAGGAAGCTGGGATAAAAAACCATTTGAAAAGAAATCATTTGGCGATGATAAATTTTCAGATAGTCCACGTAAACCAAGCAATAGCCGTTCGTTCAGCAAAGATTCTTTCGATAAAAAACCTTATAAAGGTAAAGATGATTACGAAATAAAAGGCAAAAAATCGTACCATAAAAAGGACAATAACGAGCCTGAAAAAGAAGAAAGAACTTACCAATCGAAACCTAAAAATATTGAAACCAAAGAATATTTTACCAAAAGAGGAATATCGGAAGATGCAACTCCACTAAGAAGTAAATCGGTTAGAGGTGAAAAAGAGTTTAAGACAGTTAGAAAAAGAAACGATGTAGCCGAAAAGAACAAAGTCGTTAATAAAAAAAGTGCTGAAGAAGATTTGAATTTTGGCGAAATTAGATTGAATAGATTTATAGCTAATGCTGGAATTTGTAGTCGCAGAGAAGCCGATACTTTAATAACAGCAGGTTTGGTAAATATTAATGGAACTGTAGTTACTGAAATGGGCTACAAAGTAAAAGCTGGCGATGATATAAGATATAATGGTCAGCGATTAAATGTAGAGGATAAGGTTTATGTAATTATGAATAAGCCTAAAGATGCCATTACTACTGCAGATGATCCCGAAGGCAGAAAAACTGTTTTTGATTTAATTGAAGGTAAACTAGCTCAACGAGTTTTTGCGGTTGGAAGGTTAGATAGAAATACAACTGGAGTACTTTTATTAACCAATGATGGCGATTTAGCACAGCGCTTAATGCATCCAAAATTTGATGTTGAAAAAGTATATGTAGCCACCCTAAACAAGCCTTTAACCAAAGCCGATATGTGGCAGATGGCAAGCGGTATTGAACTAGAAGACGGTCCAATAAAACCTGATGCATTGGCATACTCTGATGAAGAGAAAAAAGATGTGGTGGGAATAGAAATTCACAGTGGTAGAAACCGCATTATTCACCGTATGTTTGAACACATGGGTTACTTAGTAGATAAGCTTGACCGAGTAGTTTATGCAGGTTTAACCAAAGCAAAACTTAAACGTGGCGAATGGCGTGAACTAAACGACAAAGAACTAAAAGCATTACGTAAACACGTAAAAATAGGATAATTAATTAAAAAAAAGTTTGGCTGTTAAAGTCAAACTTTTTTTTGCAATGTATAATTAAAACATCTTATAGTTCTACTCGAAAATCTCATTAGGTTCTGGCACTTTAAACACCAAAAAATTAGTACCAATAAAGTTCAACATTACATTGAGTAAAATAGAAATTACGTTTGAAACTAATGGCCCGTTGTTATCAATCCAGGTGGCTGTTTGTATCCAACCAATCGATTCTAAGATATTGGCAATGTATATGTTTGGGAAAATGTAATGATCGCATAAAAGGTTAAATCCTAAATAAATAAAAAAAGTTACTGCATAAACAGCAATGTATTTTATCAAGTATTTTTCACCATCATCTGTTTGATCTACATAAGTCCAAAATTTGTTTAAAGTAAATCCAACAAAAAAACCCATAATCCAACCTGCTGCTTTGGTTAGTAAATTAAGTGCTGGAAACTGTAAGGATAGCAACCAAAACACCAACAAACTCACAGCTGTACTTGATGTTCCTACAATTCCAAATTTTATAAATTTTTTTGCTGTTGGGTATTGGGTAAACCACTTGCGCAAGCGTCTAATCGGTACTAATATCATTTTTTTATTGGGCAAATATATTTTTATTCGTAACAAAAACCGATTTTCGCCACTATGAAAAATATATTTTATTTGTTAATTTTTGTTTTTGTCAGTTTCCAAATCAAAGCTCAGCCCAATGGATACGACCACAAAGGAGATACTACTACCTTTATTTTTAATCAAAAAGATTACAACATTTCTGTTAAAAATAAAGTAATTATTACGGGTTCATTCCGAAATTGGAGCCAAGATATGAACGATAAAAAGTGGTTTTTAAAGAAACACGAAGAAAATATTTGGACTTTAAAAGTATATAATCCTAACTACGAAATAATAAAACCAAGTATGGCATTTAAATTTAGAATAGATGAAGGAAAATGGCTTGATCCCGCTGCTGGAGCAACCAATACAGATGGCGGAAACCTTATATTTATGAAAGGAATTGAACCATTAGGTTTGAAAGCCACTTTAATTGACAACAATAATATAGAAGTTACTTTAAGTGGCTTGCCCCAAAAAGCAAGTTTTTCTGAATCAGATTTTATTTTAACCAACGCCAATAATGAAAAAATAGAACTAAGTGGAATTTCATTTAACTTTGATGATGGTGTTTTTGACACCATCAATCACACCATAAAATTTAAAGAAAAAGGTTTAATT
>Ga0247840_10007232_pt1 | contig 15526 bp, 14 predicted proteins | sample LaCruzMarch2015__FD_192404 | JGI IMG/M metagenome (GOLD analysis project Ga0247840, IMG submission 192404) | Freshwater microbial communities from meromictic Lake La Cruz, Castile-La Mancha, Spain - LaCruzMarch2015_17m | ecosystem: Environmental > Aquatic > Freshwater > Lake | place: Spain... | reverse complement strand
GAGATAATCGCAACATTAGGTCCCTTAGGTAATTCCGCCCATTCAAAAGCTTGTATATAGTCAAAAAATTCTTCTAATGTATCACATCTAATCACTCCTGCTTTTTTTAAGGCTGCTTCAAAAACGGCATCTTGCCCGGTCATTGAGCCCGTGTGGGATTTCATAGCATTAGATGAAGCAATTGTTTTACCAGGTTTAATTATAAAAATCGGATGCTTTTTACAAAGTTTGCTGGTTAATCTAATAAATTCTGCACCATTACTAATGGATTCTAGGTACATTCCAATAGAAAAATTAGAAGTATTTCCTTCTTCTTCTGAAAGTTTTTTATAATACTCTAAAATATCAATTTCATTTAAATCTGTTTTATTACCTAAAGTTATAAAATCACTAAAGCCAAGTTCAATAGAATTTGCAAAGTCAAAAATACTTGAAGCAATTGCACCAGATTGTGAAATAAATTTTATATTTCCTTTTTGTTTAACTTGTTGCCCAAAAGTAGCATTTAGATTGGCATTATTATTTACAAAACCAAAACAATTTGGTCCTAAAATATTAAGATTATTTTCTTTAATCATTCCAAAAAGTTTTTGCTCTAAAATTTTTCCTTCAGTACCAGACTCTTTAAAACCAGAAGCATACATAACAATATTTTTTATACCTTTTTGTACAATTTGAGAAACTAGGTTCAAAGATATTTCGGCAGGTACAGCCATAACAACAAGATCTACAACTTCTGGAATTGAAGCCACATCTTTGTAACATTTTTTATTACTAATAATTTCTTCTTTAGGATTTACAGGATAAATATTACCTTTAAAACCGGCATCAATAATATTTTGTAATACTATATAACCAACTTTACCAACAATATTAGAGGCTCCTACTATCGCGATAGAATTTGGGTGAAAAAAGGAAGATAAATCCCTGGGCATATATCTAGTTTAGTAGGTATATATAACATTGTAAATCGACTATCAATTACCATAGTAAGCAAAATATTGATATTACTGGTAAAATGACAGTATGATAATTAAATACCCCGTGAAAAATATGACAATATCCCAACCATTTGGTAGAGATACTACTAACGATCCTGAGTATAAAACATTTTACACAATCTTCGATAATAAGCATTGTGGCGTAGATTTTGACGTTCCAAGTGGTACAAAAGTATATGCATCATTTGCAGGAATTATTGTAAGAAATGAAAATCACAAAGGCATGGGAAGTGTTATTGGTGTTAGAAACGGTAACATTGTTAGCTTGTACGCACACTTAAGTAGCAATAAAGTGAAAGTAGGGGACATTATTAAAGAAGGTGATTTAATTGGAATATCTGGAGATAGTGGTAAAGCATGTACAAAACCTCATTTACATTTTGAAGTAAGAGACATTACAAAAAGCTCACTAAAAGAAATGGTTTTTGATCCTCCTTTTGATCAAGAGCTTACAAATTATAAAGAAATATTTGAATATACTGTAAACAATAAAAATACGATTAAAACATTAAAATCTATTTCTACATTATTTTATGGTACAGAAGAACGCTGGAAATTATTAAAAGAAAAAAATAATTTTAGTTACGACGCAGAAGAAGTATTGAGAAATAAATTAAAAGTTACTATTCCTAATTTTCAAAGATTATAAATATAGGTCAATTGACAACCTATAAGAAAACGCGTATCTTAAAGTCATACTCTGTACACAATAAGTACCCATAAATACGTGTACAACTTTTATACAAAAAATTAACTCTCGAAGACAATTAAATAAAACATAAATACTGATTGAAAATACGCGTATAAATTTTTATAAAGGCGGTGATTAAATATGACAACAGTAATAAATAGTACAACTCCAAACCAAAATCCTTCAAAAGATTCAGGGGGCTTGAGTTTTTTAATAGGTATCCTATTATTAATAGCAATTGTAGCTCTAGTAGCTTACTTTGGAATTCCAGCATTAAAGAATATGAGGCCAGTACAAATAAATGTGGCAGCACCTCAAATAAATGTACCAATACCACAAATTAATGTGCCTACACCAGAGATAAAGATGGAATCTCCAACAGCACCAACTACAACCGGAACAACATCAGAGAAATAGCATAAAATTATAAAATTAGGAGAATTAAAATAAGTTTACTTTATTGGATACTGTTTGGTTTATTAGCAGGTAGTGTAGCAAATTTTCTAAGTCCAAATTCCCAGGGCGGTATACTTGGGTCTATACTTTTGGGTATAGTTGGAGCCTTATTGGGAGGCTATTTAGGTGAATTATTTTTTAATGTAGGTATAACTGGATTTAATTTTAAATCATTTATTATTGCTGTACTTGGATCTCTATTAGTACTATTCATCGGAAAATTACTAAGAGGCTAACTAGTTAATAAAACTTGCAAATATAATATTTTAAGTAGTACCATTAAGATATTAATACAACAATGAAAAAACTATTAAATCTCTTTATTATTATATTTTTCTTAATAATATCTATTAGACCTGCAGCTGCCCTTGAAGCAAAGACATACAGAGTAGGAGCATTTGATAATTTTCCTGTAATTTTTGAAGATACAGATGGCGTAATTAAGGGATTATACGTTGATATATTAACCGAAATTGGTAAAAAAGAAGATATTAAATTTGAATACGTTTTTGGTACATGGTCAGAAGGTTTAGATCGTATAAAGAATAACGAAGTAGATCTATTGACTAGTGTTGGGTATACAGAAGAGAGGGCTTTGTACATGGATTACACAAAAAACCCTCTTTTAACTGTTTGGGGAGAACTATATACCCCAAAAGCTTCCAAAATAACCAGTATTTTACAAGTTGAAAATAAAAAAGTTAGAATACTAACTGGGGACATTAATGCCAAAAACTTTCAGGATTTAGTATCAAAATTTGAGATACATTGTGAATTTGTAGATTTTTCAACCTACGATGATGTATTTAAAGCGGTAGCAGAAAAAAAAGTAGACGCTGGTATTGCAGGAATCACCTTTGGGGCACGAAACCAAAGTAAATACGACTTAAAATCATCCGGAATTGTCTTTAATCCTTTGAATATTTATTTCACAACAGCTAAAGATAAAAACCCAGAATTAATAAATATTTTAGACAAATATCTTTTGAACTGGGAAAATCAAACAAATTCTGATTTTGTTATCGCAAAACAAAATTGGTTAGGAAGCCCTGTTACTAAAATAGAAGTTATACCAGATTGGATTAAATATACTGTAATACTGTTAGGCGTTATAACTATTTTAGCTGTTTTCATAATCGGAATTCTTAGATTTAAAATAAGAAGAGAGACAAATAGGAATAAACTAGCAAAAGAAGCCTTGTTTAATAGCAGAAATAGATATAGAGGATTACTTGATAGTTTGGATGCAGGAGTAATAATTCATAATCCAGACACTTCGATCATTACAAGTAACTACCAAGCCGCGTCCTTGCTAGGACTAAGTGAAGAACAAATGAGAGGTTCCAAAGCTACCGATCCTCAATGGAGGTTTATACATGAAAATAACACCCCATTTACAATAGAGGAATATCCCGTAAATCAAGTTATTAGTACTAAAAAAGCAATCATAAATAATTCTTTAGGGATTAATAGACCTAATACAAACGATACTGTATGGGTAAATTTAAATGGTTTCCCTCTTTTTAATAACAAAGGAGAATTAACAGAAATTGTTATTAGTTTTACAAATGTTACTTCACAAAAAAATACAGAAAAACAGAAAACAATTTCAGAACTACGTTATCGTAGATTATTTGAAACAGCCAAAGATGGAATAATAATTCTAAATTGGGATTCAGGAATGATAATAGATGTTAATAACTTTTTAATTGATTTATTAGGGTATTCAAAAGAAGAATTTTTATCCAAGTATATTTGGGAAGTTGGCGTTTTTAAAGATATTGCAGCCTCAAAAGAAAACTTCTTAACTCTGCAACAAAAACGTTATGTCAGATTCGAAGACCTTCCACTTGAAACTAAAATGGGAGACATTATTGAAGTTGAATTCATAGCTAATTCTTATGAGGTAGGTTCCGAAGTAGTTATGCAATGTAATATTCGTAACATTACAGATAGAAAAAAGGCAGAGAAATTACTAGCTATAGAAAATGCTAAAAATGATGCGCTTCTTGGTAGTATGGGGGATGGTTTAATTGCTGTTGATACAGATATGAAAATCATACGTGTAAATAAAATGTCTGAAACTATGCTAGGTTGGACTGAATCAGAAATGTTAGGAAAAACTATTTTTGAAGTGATAACCATAGAAGATAAATCAGGAAAAATTCTCACTGAAGCAGAATATCCCATGAATATGGCTAAATCCAAAAATACCATGGTTGTAACTACATCGGCAGGCTTAACCTATTACTATGTAAAAAAAGACAAAACAAGGTTTTCAGCAGCTATTATTGTAACTCCTATTGTTATTGATAATGAAACTATCGGGTATATTAATGTATTCAGAGATAATTCTATAGAAGTAGAAATTGATAAGACTAAATCTGAAATACTATCATTAGCAGCACATCAACTACGAACACCATTAACCGCACTTAGGTGGATATCCGAAAGATTGCTAGCCGGAGCTGATGGTAAATTAAATGAAGTGCAACAACAACATGCAGATAATATACAAAAAGCAGCGGTTAGAATGGTGGCATTACTAAACTCTATTTTAAATGTATCTCAATTGGAATTAGGTAAATTTTTAAATGCTCCACAGGTGATAGATATGGAAAAAATAGCTAAAGAATGTATTAAAGATTTAGAAATACAAATAAAACAAAAAAATATCAACTTTAAAGCTGATTTTGAAAAGGATTTATCTGTAATATTAGCTGATCCAAAATTTATTCAAATCATTATAAATAATTTAATGGCCAACGCTATAAAATACACAAATGAAAATGGAAGCATAACCTTAAAAATATTTAAAAAAGATCAAAACATAATAATTGAAGTTACAGACACAGGAGTTGGTATACCACAAGATCAACAAAATAAAATATTTACTAAAATGTTTAGAGCAACAAATGCAAAAAATATTGAATCTGATGGGACAGGTCTTGGATTATATATAATAAAAGAGATAGCAAAAATTACAGGTAATGATATTTCATTTACATCTGAAGAAAATAAAGGTTCTACTTTTACCTATACAATTAAGGGTAAAGAGATAATTAAAAAGGCTTAAGTTCCAAATCGGAAACATTTTTAATACTATCAACAAAATCAGATAAATGGCTAACAAGTATAACTGGACCAGCATAACTATTGATTGCATCCGCAATTACTGGAATATGCCTAAAGTTAATATGGTTTGTAGGTTCATCTAAAATTAAAATGCCTGGTTGTTGTAACATAAATCTGGCATAACATAACAAACCTTTTTGACCTTCGGATAAAGATCCAACTTTATTGTTTAACATTGAACCAGTTAATAAAAATCTAGCAGCCATAGAATACACGTTTTGAGCAATTTTAACTTGTGCAACAGAGTACAAAGATTCAAATGCGGTTTGATTAAAATCTAATTCAGAAAAATCTTGGCTGTAATATCCAACTCTAATTTCAGGATTGATATCAGCAGATTCACCTGCAAGTATACTTTTTAGTAAGGTACTTTTACCTATACCATTAGGACCTTTTATCAAAAGTCTTTCTCTTTTTGCTAATTCTCTTTGAATAGGTTTATTAATTTTTATCACGTAACCAACATACTCTTGGCAAGGAATTACAAAGTTAGGAATAGTTTGATCTTCTTGACGCATAACTACTGCAGTTTCTTTATCTTCTGCAATATCTTCTCTTATTCTTCTAGCAAGTCTACTTAGTTCTACACTTTTTCCACCAAGTTTATTTACTTTTTCAAAACGTTCTTTAATGCTACGTTCTAATCGAGCATTTAACATACGATCACGTTCTAATTTAGCGGCAATTTCTTCTAAAACGTCATAATAATTACCAACAAATTGTTCAACTTTATGGGTGTGCTCATCTAAATTTAAAACGCCGTCTGTAAAACTATTTAAAAAGTCAGCGTCGTGAGAAATAACAATACAGGTTTTACTATAATTAATTAAAAAATTGGTTAAATGTTCAATACCTACTTTATCAAGGTTATTTGTTGGCTCATCTAACAAAAGAATGTCTGGATTTGTAATTAAAGAATATGCTAACAAAAGTCGGGCTTTTTGACCGCCAGATAAATGATTAACAATTTTTTCAAAAGGTACATCTAAATTAACTGTATCTAAAATCTTTTTAATATATCCTTCTGTACCAGGTTGAAAGTCAGGTAAAGCAGTCTTAAAATATTCTAAAATGCTCAAATCTAGTTTATCTTTAGGGATCATTTGTTCAGCAATGCCTATAGTAGCGCCATCTTCTAAGATAACACGGCCACTTTGAGGTTTAAGTTTACCTAGTAATAGCTTAAAAATGGTGCTTTTTCCAGCTCCATTTTGACCAATTATGGTTACTATGGAGTTTTTACGCACCGTAAAGCTGGTACTATCTAAAATTACCTTTTTTTCGTTATATTCAAATGAAACGTTGTTAAAACGTATTAACACATTATCTTGAGCCATAAGTGTATATTTTACCAGAAATACGGGATTTTAGGTTATACTATTTTAAATTGCATTATAAACAAGAGATATTACATATTTACATTAAAAAAATAAACACGTACTATTAATAATATATGGAAAATACTGCCCTTTCTACTATTAAAAAAGATTCATTTTTAAAAAGAACCTTAGGTTCTATTTTTGGAAAATTTATTGTATGGTTTCTAGCTATTTCGATTATTCCTGCATTATTAATTTCTTATTTGTATATAACTAATTTTACAAAAGTTTATACTCAAGAACACAATAATTTATTATCTGACTGGGGTTTAGCCACACAAAGATACATCGAAATAATCATAGAAAAAGACAAACAACAAGTAGCCACACTATCTATAACAGATATTTTACAAAAAACCGAATGGGATAAAGCCGAAATAGAGTCTTATTTTGCAGATTATTTAAAATTTAATAAAAATGTTGAACAAATAGTTGTAAATGATATTGAAGGTAACGTATATTATTCAAACATTAAAAATAACGAAGGTAAAAATAACTCAACAGGAGAATTATTTAAAAATACTATAGCTTTAGAAAATGAAGAAACATACCTAAAAGATGTAGAAAGAAATCAAAATACGGGTAATCTACAATTTACAATTTCTTCGCCAATTTATAATAATATAGGAGATACACCCCTGGGTACCATAGAAATTTCCTTCAAAATGGAAGCCATAAAAACGGCACTACAAGAAACTACAACCAGATTAGGGGAATCTGGTGAATCATTTATAGTAAACTCTAATAATTTAGTCGTAACAACAGGAAAATTTTTAACTGAAGAGGATATTTTAACTAAAAAAATTCAAACAGATCAAATTAATAAATGCTTAAAAGGAGAAGAATCTACTACAATTGCAACTGACTACAGAGGTAAACAAGTTATTGGCTCTTGGGTAGGTAAAGACTTGGCCAAAACTACAGGACAAAAATGGTGTATTGTAACTAAAATAGATACCGAAGATTCCTTTTTGGTTATAACAAATTTACAAAAATACACATACATTTTAGGAATATTTTTAGTAGGCGCAATTATTTTAATAGCAGTATATGCAGCCGTTAATATCAACAATTTCATTAAAAATCCTATTATAAAAATAAGTAAACAATTAAGTAATGCCGCAGCTCAATTGGCTTCAACTACACAACAGTCAGCAGCATCATCACAACAAACTGCCTCTATTGCGCAACAAGTTGCCTCTGGGGCAATGCAACAAACCAAACAAGCAGAAGAAATCTCAGCTACTGTTACTGAAATAGCTTCATCCATTAAACAAACATCTCAAAACACAAAAGAGGCAGCAGAAGCAGCCAATAAATCTTTTGAAACTGTACAAAATACAGGCATCGCAGGAGAGCAATCTAGACAAAGTCTAAAAGATATTAGTACAGCTATAAACTCAACCTCTGAACTAATTAAAAAAACCGCTGAAAAATCTCAGGCAATTGGAAAAATTGTCAAAACAATAACGGAAGTTGCAGACCAAACCAATCTTTTGGCATTAAATGCCGCAATTGAAGCTGCCAGAGCAGGGGAAGCTGGAAAAGGTTTTGCAGTAGTAGCAGATGAAGTTAGAAAATTAGCGGAGAATTCCAAAGATTCTGCAGAAGAAATTGCCATATTAGTTGAAGATGCCTTGGCCAGTATAGAAGAAACTGTCACAAAATCGGAAGAAAGTAGTGATATTGTAAAAAATAGTTCTAAAAATATAGATGATACTCTTCAAAATCTTCAAAATGTTACAGAACTAGTTCAACAGGTTACAAAAAAAGTCAATGAAATATCTGTGGCAGCTACACAACAAGCTGCAAGTATTCAACAAATATCAAAAACTATTGAAAATATTGCAATTGTTGCAAAACAAAATTCCGCAGGAGCACAACAGTTATCTAGCACAACCCAACAACAAAGTGCAATTATTCAAGAAATATCTGCATCAGCACAACAGTTAGAAGAAGCTTCTTTATTGCTACAAAAATTAACCAGCACTACAAACGATATTAAAAATAGTTTAAGTAAATTAGAAGCTTAACATGGCCAACATAACCAAATTAGAAGATAAAGATAGCAAAAATATAGAAAAGGTAGTTATTTTCACAATTGACGCTGAGTTATATGGGTTACCCGTTACAGATATTCTTGAAATTGTTGAAGAAACTCCAGTTACAAAAATACCAAATAGTCCAGATTTTATAGAAGGATTAATTAATTTAAGAGGTAAAATAGTTACTTTAGTAGACATTGAAAAAAGATTTAATCTAGAAAGAATAAATAGCAGACCAAGAAACAGAAAATTTATAATTGTAGAATCAGCAGATAGCCCATTTGGTATTGCGGTAGATAAAATTATTGAAATTAAATCTATTCCTATGGGAGCATTGCAAACACCCCCAGAAGTTGTAAAATCAAAATTAGGAGCTGAATTTATTAGAGGTATTTATATAGACACTCCGGAAATTAAAAATGAGGCGGGGGATACATTAATGACAATTGGTAAATACAATGAAAATGAAAAAACTATCTTAGTATTGAATTTCAGAGATATTCTAAAATTTAAGGAGGTAACGAAAAAATAATATGATTTCAAACACACAATTAAAAGAAGCTTCTATTATAGGAGAAGAAAGAGCCGCAAAAGCACTATCCATTCTTTCAAAGAATAACGTATCCGTTAAAACACGTGAAAGTAAAATGGTTAATGAGAGTGATGCTATAACATCAGTAAATAATATCGAAGGGCACGCCATCATTTCATATTCTAGAATACTTACAGGATTTGAGGGTATATGTATTTTATCTCTTACAAGAGAAAATGCCTTAGATTTAGTAGACTTATTCAATAACAGACCTCGTGGAACTACGGTGACCATGCAAGAAATAGATAGATCCACCATCAGAGAGACCTTAAATATTTTGTCTAATTCATATATTACAGAAGTAGCAAAAATTGCTAACAAAACAGTGCTTATAGGAGTACCTTATTTAGTAACCAAAGAAGGATTAGAAAAAATAATTAGTGAAAGTAAATTATTACTTAACAGACAAGCCGCCTTGTTCCAAACGGATATAACTATCCAGGATGTCGATTTCAATTTAGTATTATATTTCTTTTTTATTACGGAAGCATAAGAGAATCTTATCTAACGTAAAAGGAGCATTTTTATGACAAAAGTATTAGTAACAGATGATAGCGCATTTATGCGTAAAGTTTTAGTAGATATACTAAACAAAAACGGATACACCGAAACAATAGAAGCCCAAGATGGAAAAGAAGCCATTGAAAAGTTTAATAGTGAAAAACCAGATTTAGTTTTACTAGATGTAATAATGCCAGAAATGGATGGTTTGGAAGTATTAAAACAAATTGTACCTCTAGGGGCAAAAGCTATCGTAATTTCTGCTGTAGGGCAAGAAACAATGATGACTCAAGCAAAAGATTTTGGAGCTAAGGGCTATATAATAAAACCATTTGATGAATCAAAAGTACTAGAAGAAATCAAAAAAGTATTATGAATGCTGTTGTAATAGGTGCTTCCACAGGAGGCCCTTCTGCAGTAGAAAAAATTATAGTAGATCTACCTAAAGGGCTAGATACTGTTTATATAGTTGCACAACATTTACCAGGATATATATCTGAAACGTATTGCACAAGATTAAATAAACTCTGCAAAATGCCAGTTGTATATATGCAACATAATAAACCTTTAGAAACTGACACTATATATATAATACCGGGGGATTATCACTTTTTGATTTCTGGCGAGAATACAATTTATTTATTGGAAGCTACTACAACATTGTCACCATCAATAGACATGGCCTTTACAACAATTGCAGAAAAATTTGGACACAAAACATTAGGCGTAATTTTAACAGGAATGGGTGAAGATGGAACCTTAGGATGTAAAGCTATAAAATATTTAGGTGGTCACGTTATAGCTCAAGATAAAGAATCTAGCACAATTTACGGCATGCCCAAAGAAGTAATGTTAGCAGGTTATGCAAATGAAATTCTTCCTTTAGATAAAATTGCAGAACGTATAATTGAAATATTAAAAAAACATGAATTATGATAAGTATAAAGATATTTTCATATCAGAAGCTAATGAACATTTAGATCTACTAGATTCTAATTTAATTGAATTAGAAAAAAATCCAAAAAATAAAGATACCTTAAAAGAATTAATGAGACATTCACATACCCTTAAGGGTATTGCAGCAACGGCTGGTTTAGGGAAAATTAGTAATTTAGTACATAGTTTAGAAGGCATGCTAGAAAATATAAAAAATAATATTGCAACGGGAGGGGTAAAATTACTATTTGGAATGCTAGATGAAATTAGAAATTTAATTTCACATATAGATGATGACAGCGAAAAAGAAGCTAACCCATTAACAGAACAACTAGGGGAACTAGAAGTAAAGGACAAAGAAGAAGATAAGGGCGTTATTAATAATCCAAACAGCATAACAGGTATTAAAGAATTAAAAATTAGAGCAGAAAAAATAGATGCAATAATGGAAATTACTTCAGAGCTTTTACTTAATAAAATGGCTTTAAACAGTCCAATAAGAGAACAAGTACAAGAAGCCATAATTAAAAATGCAACACTTTTACAAAGTTTACAATATCAAGTACTACAATTAAGATTAATCCCTGTTTCTCAGATATTTAATAGATTTCCAAGAATGGTTAGAGATTTAGCAACTGATCTAAATAAAGAAATTACGTTTGAAATTAAAGGTGAAGAATTAGAGTTAGATCGAGAAATACTGGATGCACTAGGAGAACCCTTAATACATCTTTTACGAAATGCCATTGATCGTGGAATTGAAAAAAATGGAACTTTATCTTTAAGTGCTTTTAGAGATAAAGCTCAGGCAGTAATTGAAGTAAAAGATAATGGAAAAGGTATAAATTGGGATAAATTAAAAAAGAAGGCTTCAGAATCAGGAATAGCCTTTACTACAAATGATGATCTACTGTTTGCGGGCATATCTTCTACCGACCATATAACTGAAATATCAGGTAGAGGGGTAGGGATGTCTATTGTAAAACAAAAAATTTCTAACCTGGGGGGAAATATTGAAATAATAAGTAATGAAACAGGTACAACATTTAGACTTAACGTACCCACAAGTTTATCTATAATTAAAGGCCTAATTTTATTAATTGGAACATCAAAATACGCAATCCCATTAACGGCGATAGAAAAATTAGTAACATTGTCTTCAGTACAACCTACAAAACAAGCCGATCAAGAAATTATAATACTAAATGAAAAAGAGATACCTTTAATAAGGCTTAATACTATTTTAAATAATTCAGGACAAGAAGGGGTACCAATAACAGAAGAATTAAATCAAATAATTTTAATTTCTACAATTAAAGACAACGTATATGGTTTTATAGTAGATAAAGTTTTTGAGCCTCAAGATATTGTCGTAAAAAATATCTCACCAGACACACAAAAAAGAATATCTTTTTCACTTGTAACAATATTAGAAGATGGTATGCCAATACCTATACTTGATCTTAATAATTTAATCAATCATACTTAACATATGAATACTGCCCAAACAATAAGTGACATTCAACAGATTCAAGAATTTGTAAATAAACCTATTTCAGAAGTTATAAAATCGCTGCAATCATTATTAAAAAAAGACACAAAAATTAAAGAAATTAACGTAAAAATAATGGATCCAATTGAATACGTTAACGAATTTGAAAATCCAGAAGACACCTACGTGGTTTCCGTTTTAAGATTAACAAATCAAACTTCCGGCACCTTATTTTTAATTTTTACATCCGAAGATGCATCAAAGATTGCAAAACTAGTAACCAATTTTTATGAAACTACTTTAACGGAAGAACTTTCGAACCTAGAAGTATCTGCAATTAAAGAAATTGCTAATATAATTTTTGGAGCATTACTAACTAGCTTGTCCTTACAGATAAATACAGATCTTACATACTCCATTCCAGACTACACAAAAGATATGATAAGGGCAATTTTAGATCAATTTTGCGCAGAAATAATAAACAGAAAAGACAATGCATTAGCCATAACAACAATATTTGAGGTACCTTCAGAAAATATAAAAGGAAAAATTATCTTGCTTTTTGATGAAAATTCTTTTATGAAAGCGGAAACTATCCATGAATGAAAAAAGTGAGAAATATGTAAAAACTGGGGAAGCTTTTGTTAGTAAAGCACCTGAAATACTTATCTCACTAGGAGTAGGATCTTGTGTAATCGTATGTTTGTACGAAGAAAATAAAAAAATTGGAGGAATGATTCATGCAATGTTACCGAGCATATTAGGTAGAGAAAATCCTGATAAATCAGAATATTTATTTGTAGATAAAGGTTTACAAAAACTAATAAATGAAATAGAAGACATAGGCTGCAAAAAAGAAGATTTAACAGCAAAAATAATTGGTGGTGCAGAAATGTTTAAAAAATTAAGTATTAATTCAATTAATTTAGGCAACCTAAATGTAAATAGTGCCAAAATGTTATTAGAAAAAGAAAGTATAAAAATTATATCTGAAGACACTGGGGGAAACTCGGGAAGATCAGTAAAATTTTATTTAGAAAATGGACAAATTGAAATAATTAAAAGGATATAATGGATAATTTTATTACCACACTAAAAGAAAATAACAATAATTTACATGAGGACAATAATAAATTGTCAGCCTTTAAATATTTATCCAAGGATTTGATTAAAATTTTAGATTTTGGAGAAACCATTGATACAGTAAATAAATATCTCTGGGAATTAGTTGAGTATAGTGTAGCTTCGTTTGTAATTTATAACAGCTCTGAATACCAAGTAGAGGCTAGAACGTATATAAAAGATAACGTGAGTACTTCACAAATTGATAACATACTAAAAGAGCTAATTACTTATGCTAATAATGAAAAAATTAATAATTCAATAAAAAATAAAACAATAGAACCCATATGTTATGGATTAAAACCTACAACAGAAAATATAACACCGTTTAAATCAAATATCACAATACCTATAGAAGTAGCTGGAAAAATAGTAGGAGCCATAAATATTTCTTCCATAAAGCCTAATCTGTATTTAGATAATACAAAAGAATTGGTTGAAACTTTTTTAAACATGGCATTATTAGCAACTTCAAAAGTAAATACGTTAACCCAATTACTAAACTTTAATACAGAAAGCTTAATACAAAATCTTAGTAACGGGGTAGTTATGTTTGATACTAATAAAAATGTCACACTAGCTAATCCGGCTTTTTCAATGTTTACAGGGTTACCAAAAGAGGGCTATGTAATTGAAGAACTTTCAAAATTGTTTAAAAACATTAACCTAGATGAAAACATTGAAAAAGCCCTAGCCACGGCTCAAACAATCCAACTACCTAGAGTCAACCTATCAAGGTTTTTTTACGAAATAAGTATAATCCCAGTAAAAGACGTCCAAAATAGAGTAGCTGGAGGGTCTATAGTAATACATGATATTACTCACATTGTAGAGGTAGATAAAGCTAAAACTGAATTTGTATCTTTAGCGTCACACCAACTTAGAACACCACTTTCCGCAATTAGGTGGTACTCCGAAATATTATTATCAGAAAAAGATTCAATAACTGAAAATGAGAAAAAAGAATGCCTACAAGCTATTTACGATTCTAATATTAGAATGATCGAATTAGTGAATTCATTGCTAAATGTTTCAAGAATAGAATTAGGGACATTTGCAGTAGAACCGGTTATTACGAATATAACTACTATTACCTCAGAAGTAATAAAAGAATTGAAAAATAAGATATTAACTAAGAAACAAACCGTCGAGGAAAATTATTCATCCGATATACCAGATATGCCTTTGGATATAAATCTAGTAAGAATAGTAATGCAAAATTTGTTAACAAATTCCATTAAATACACACCTGAGAGTGGAAATATAAAAATAATAATAACAAAAGAAGATCCAAATTTAAAAATAATTGTAGAAGATAATGGATATGGAATTCCTGAAAGTCAGAAAAGGTTTATATTTTCAAAATTGTTTAGAGCAGATAATATAAAAAATAAAGAAACCGATGGCACTGGATTAGGGATGTATATTGTAAAATCTATAGTGGATACTGCCGGAGGAACAATATCATTTGAATCAGTGGAGAATAAATTTACAAGATTTACAATTACTTTACCTTTATCTGGTATGAAACCTATAGCAGGATCTAAACCTTTAGATGACTCTGTATAAATTTAAGATATAATAAAATTATGAGAAAAAAAATATTAATTATAGAAGATGAAGAAAGATTGATGCATGCATTAAATATTTATTTAGCTGATAATTTTGATCTATTAGAAACATCAGATGGTATCAGTGGCTATAATACAGCATTAGCTATGAAACCAGATTTAATTTTACTAGATATAATTTTACCTCAATTATCTGGAACCGAATTATTAAGAAAGTTACGAAAAGATGAATGGGGAAAAGACGCAAAAGTAGTTATTATTTCAAATTTAACCAGTAAAGATATTGAAAAAGAATTAAGGGATTTAGGCATTTTGGAATATATTGTAAAAAGTAATATTTCTATTGTTGATTTAACAGACAAAATTAAAACTTTTGTACAATAAAATAAGACTAATTGGCTTTTCAAAGACGTCTCAGTAGGATACGTGCTACCAGAAATTAGTACTTTTAGGTTATACTTGTTATATACAAACACATAAACTTATAAACATAAAAGCTAAAGACAATTTTGAGTTTGGATACAAACTTGGAGAAAAACTTGCTCCTCTAATTAAAAAAAGAGTAGATTGTTACATTAAAAATATTCCAAACTATAAAATCGAAT
>Ga0247840_10007231_pt1 | contig 15527 bp, 7 predicted proteins | sample LaCruzMarch2015__FD_192404 | JGI IMG/M metagenome (GOLD analysis project Ga0247840, IMG submission 192404) | Freshwater microbial communities from meromictic Lake La Cruz, Castile-La Mancha, Spain - LaCruzMarch2015_17m | ecosystem: Environmental > Aquatic > Freshwater > Lake | place: Spain... | reverse complement strand
AGGAAAAATGCGGGGTCGCGGCTTCGAAGTCGGCGATCACGGGGACGGGCACATCCGACTCGAGTAATTCGAAAATTCGTGTTTTCCCGGCGGGGAGTGCTGGGACGAAGAACCGGCGGACTTCGACGCCGAAGTTCCATGCATCATCGGGGACTTCAAATGGCCGCGGCAATGCGGGATCAGCCTCCGACCACTGGGGACCCGGGATGTCTTCCAGCGGAAAAATTTCTCCTGTCTTCACATCGCGCGCCGCATTGGCCGGAAAACGAATCGCGGTTGCCTTGATTTCCGCCCAACCCGAACGTGGATGTTCACCGGGATTCGTTACGGCGACATGCCGCGCCTTGGCTGATCGGAGGTAGGAAGGAGCCTTCCGGATCAAGTCCATCCGGGCCAGGGAGGCTTCCTCGAGCGCCCGATAGGCGTCTCCGGTTGACTGGGAACAATGGCCGACCGTTTGCGTGGAGTAGGGCTGGGCAACACTGTCGAATGGAGCGTAGGTGTGCTCGGAAAAAAGCAGCGCATGGTCCCATCCCCTGGCAGTCCGGGATTTGATGTCCGCCATCGACTTCAGTGCCCGCCTGCCTCCTTTGAGATCCGCAAGAAGTCGCTTGGCCCGCTGGGAGACCGCCACTTCTGCGGGCATCGAAGTCGGGCCGTCGTCCCACCAGTCCTGCCAGTCGCCCCTCGCGGCGGGAATCTCTTTCCCATGGCGTTTCTCCATGACCCCAAGGAATTTTGAAGGGGTCGAAAGCCGGAGTTTGGGGGACAACCCGGCTGCGTTCCATGCGCGAACAAATTTCGGAAGTTGGGCGCAAGGCCCGTCGTTGTCGTGACGCCACTGGTTGGTCGTCTGGATGGCGAGTTCGGGATGCGGCCAGTGGGCAAACCACTCGCCAAGCTTTTTCAGGCAATGTGCGTGGGCCATTTTCACAGCGGCCGCCGAGTCATCCCAGATGTCGCGGCCCTCCGGCGGATGGTACCAGACATCCGACACGTGCGGCACAGGTCCTCGCCGCCAATGCTCCGGATAAAACAAATCATAGCCGTGGGTGTATTCGTAGTTCAGATACGTGAGCGTGCGGTCTCCGTCCGGCCCCTCCCACCACCACAGGGCCGGTCGCTGCGTGGGGGAGAATCCGCTGTAGCGGTTGATTCCCATCCATGCGTATCGGGCTCCGGCCCTTCGCATCCGGGGCAATATGCCCCACGGCATTCCATTGACGTCGTTTTGCAGCACGACCGGCGGGCGGTATTTTTTGAAGATCGGTTGCAAGTGCCCGATCGCCGCGTCGAGTTCCTCCGCCCACATCAGACCGGACATGATGGCGGGCATTGCCCCGAGCTCGATCTGACCGTTCTTAAACGCCCGGTCAAATCCGCGTTTCTCAGACGGTGTCGCCTGCTCGAGAAAATCCGCCACCGGCAGCAGTACCTCGCAAGTCCACCGAAAACGCGCCGGACCGGGAAAGCTCCCGGTTTTCAGCGCGATATTCACGGCTTCCCCAATGTAGCCGACATGTTGTTTGCGAGTTGTCGATGGCAGATCGGTATAGCCGAAATCCGTATGTGAGTGGTGGATGATATGGATTTCCTTGATCATTTCAGTAGTTCCAAAAGATGTTCTTCTCGCGAATCTCGCCGATCCCAAGTGCTGCGACATGGCCGTCCACAAAAAGAAAGTGCCCTTTGCCATGATGCCGGTCGGTTGGCAGGAGCGGCTCCGGCATCCATGAGAGCGAAAAATAGCTGGGCTCGACGGGGATCTCCGCCGCTGCCGGATCTCCTCCTCCATTTCCCGGTCGCATCTGATCGTATTTTCCGCTCCACTGGATGAAGAAGGGTGACGCCCCATTGCCTTGCTGTCCGGCATCTCCAAGAACGATCACCTGCGAGGGACGCTGGATATTCACGATCCGCGCGTGATTGGTCGTCAAAGGATAGGGGCAGAGCGCGGGGTTGGCACCGTAGCCGAGAAAAAAGCCGTAGTAGAGCCGGGGGTTGCTGCCCGCTTTGTATCCCGGCCATCTGGCCGACGGGCAGGCGAGTTTGCCCAAGCCCGGATTGTTGAACGGAGATACTCCCATGTATTCAGCCATGATTCCGCTGGCAATCATCGCGCTGGGTCCGGTGGGATTTCCATCCCAGACAGGGATTGTGTCATAACCACCTGGAAACATGCCATCGTGATCCTGCAGCATGAGGTGCATCCCATTGCCCAAGGAGCGCAGATTGGCAATGCATGCCGCATCCTTTCCGCTTGCAAGGGCCTTTTGCGAAACCGGAAACAGGAGGGCCGCCAGGATCGCAATCACCGCGACCACCACCAGCAGCTCGATGAGCGTGAAGCCACGAGTTTGCACTTTCATTTGGATCTTCACGCTTCGGGCCGCGTCTCAGCCTTTGCCATCAATGTGAATGAAGAGAATAACACCCCCTCCCGGTGTGACGGGGAAGAGGCGTCAACCCCCAAATATTTAGGCGCAGCGGCGGCGGCGAAAAACAACCAAAGTCGTCAACCCGAGAGCCAAAAGAATCCATGTGGAAGGTTCGGGGACGACCGTCACCTGCAGCGAGCTTCCGTTGAAGGCAAATCCTTGAATCGTGTTGCCGAGGGCGAGGTTGCTGCCGCTGAAATCTCCAATGTTGAACGTCGTGTTGGCGGAATCCGCCCAATCAACCAGCGTGAATGTTCCTGTGGCGGTGCTCCCCATGAAGTTGAAGCCAAAAGTGGAACCGGAGCCTTTCAGAAAGTCGCTGTTGGCTCCCGTGATGCTGAGCAGATCCGCCGTGTTCGAGCCTCCCAATTCGAATTTCCACTCGTTGCCTCCTGAACCGTTCCATGTGACATCGTTGGCAACGATCAGCGTTCCGATGCTGTTGCCGGGGGCGAGGATGCCGCTGATGGTGGTGTTTCCACCGAGAGTTCCCGAGCCGCCGAGGGTCGCGCCGGTGTTGACGGTGACATTGCCGATCGCAGCGGCATTGTTGCCGTTGACGATCAATGTCCCTGCGCTGACCAGCGTGGTTCCGGTGTAGGTGCTGTTGCCGGACAGCGTCCATGTGCTGCCCCCGGCTTTTTCAACGTTCACCAACTGGCTGTTCCCGTTGTTGCCAATGACACCCTGGATCGTCCCGTTGCTGCCACCGGAAATGATCAGTTTTTGCGCGGCAGTAGCAGCAGCGTCGGCCACATTGAAGTTTGCCGCCGTGAAGGTGATCGCCCCGCTGCCTTGATTGAACAGAGTCCCTCCACCGGATCCGGCGAGGCCAGCGTCACCGATTTGAAACTGGCGGTTTGTCGAGGCCGTGGTTCCTGTGTAATACAGCGTGGCCGTATTGACGCCGACTCCGAGTCTGACCAGATTGCCCTTGCCCAGCGAGCTATTGGTCCCGATGTCGGCCAGTGTGTTTGCGGAGAGGAGTCCGCTCTGAACCCATACGTTTCCTGAGAAGCTGTTATTGCCATTCAGCGTCAGGGTACCCGCACCGGTTTTATAAAATAGACCGGAGGAGGTTTCGCTGATGTTGCTGGTAACAGCGAGGGTTGCGCCGGATCCTGCACCAAAGACCGCCGCTCCAGGCAGGACGATGTTGAGACCCAACGTAGCTCGTGCGCTACCGTTCGCATTGATATTTCCTCCCCATGTGATGGCGTTTCCAGTGACATTAAAGAGGGTGGTGTTGGTGAATGTGATGGCCCCGAACGTCGTATTCGCCGTGAAATTGTTGTTCGACGGACTCGGAGAAGCAAAGTTCAGCGGGTTGGTCGCGGCAAGAGGGGTTCCGCCCCAGTTTGCAGCGTTGGTCCAGTTCGTGTCGACACCGCCGCCGCCGGTCCATGTGGCGGCTTGGGTGGCAGGCATCAGTGCAAGGCTTGCGGCGATGGCAGGCAGGGCCAAAAAAAGATTTCGGGAGATGGAGGAGCTTTTCATGGGAATCGGGTTGTGTTTTGAGGTTATGGTTTCGATAACAATAAAAAGCACCGGATGGGCTTTTCGTCAAGAAGTTTTTTGTTTGAGATAAAAATCATGCCATCGAAAACGGATGTATCCATCAAGGTGCGGCAGGGGCATTTTTCCTATTTTCGGCCTTCGCTTTGGAGGCAGACTGAGGGCTGCCTGTCTCATTGTATTGGACAATCGCCCGCCCGCCGGCCTGGTTTTCGACATGCAGCGGTCCGTCGGCTTCATTGGCGATGATGCGGGCCGACCGCACATCGCCACTGACGCGGATGTGCTGCCGGCCCTGCGGTTCGGGTGATTGGAACTGGCACTGGATCACGGAAAGCTTTCCGCTCTGTGCGTCGATTGCCGGACTGCCGTCCCCGCGTCCGTCCCATTCGCGAAACAGGCACTGGTTGAACGAGACCAGGCCATTTCCTTGCAGACGGGCAATCGACTCGGAGCGTCCCCAGAAGGAGCAGTTGGTGAGGATCAGCGGTGTGGTCGAGCCGGGTTTGGTGACAATCTGGTTCGGGTGGTTGGGATCGTTCTCCCAATCGAAGGCGAAATCCTTCCGGGGCAGGAAATTCGGATGGGACACAAACATGCCATTGGTGATCAGGATGCCCATGGGGTTGGTGTTCTCGACCTGCAGGCAGGTCTCGCAGGCGTCGGCTCCAACGCCCTCGAGCTTGCCATTGAAGCCCATCGCCTTGGTCTCGATGAAACGGTATCCGATCCGGGCACCGTAAACGAAGCAGTCCTTGATCGAACCCCAGTCGGTTTTTCCGATGATGAAGGCTTCGAGGTTCTTCCGGCAATAGTTGGCAATCATCTGGTCGATGTTGGGCAAGCCTTCGGGAGGGGAAAGCCCGAGATCGTTTCGCGAAAAATAGTTGGGATTGAAATGGACGTTCTCCACGCGCCCGATGTCCCAGCAGTTGTCGATCTGGAGTCCCCGGCGCAGCACGGTACCCCAGACGTTGCGCACCAGATGGAGCGAGCTGTCCTTGAGGCCCAGGCGGATGCCGTTGTAGGCGTTCACAAAAACGATGTTCTCGATGTGAATCGCGTAGCCGTCGCCAGAGATCGCCCATGGGTAGGGCTTGATGTCGGGAAAGCGCTGATCGGGATGGACGATGGTGAAGCCGACGAGTCCGCTGGAATGGGTCAAGGAGATGGCGGGGGCGGAGCCTTCGTCATCGCGTCCAGCCGTCAGCATCAGCACGGAGTTGAGCCGGGTGGAATTGTAATGCTGCGAGCCATCCCAACTGCCCCGAAGAGTCACTCCCTCGGGAATCGCGAGACAGCCCGCAATCAGAAACCGTCCGGGAGGAAGTTGAAGCTGGCCGCCGCTTTTGCCAGCGCCGTCCAGCATCGCTTGGAGGAAAGCCGTCGCATCAAGCTTGCCGTCGAGATAGGGTGCCAAATCAACATCGAGGTGCTGGGAGTTGAAAAACGCGGCGGGCGCAAGCTTGTCAAAGGCCGCCTGCACCGCGCTTTTCTCATCCGCAGGAGATAACGACGCAAAGCCCCCCCAGAGCGATAATGCCAGCAAACCTAACGGAAACCGTCTGGATATCTTCATAGATGGCCTTTTATTTTCAATCCGGATTCAACGCGCTTTCTCGGCTGCGGGTGATTCAAAACGAAAACGTCTGGTGGCCGGATTGTCGTCCGGGGTGTCGAGTTTCAGATTGAAGGTGATGCGGTAACGTCCGGTTGCCGGATCGTATTCGGTCTGCCAGAAGTCATTTCCCTTGTCGGACTGATCGACGGCCTTTCTCACTCCGCCGGTCAGTTCGTATAAGACGGGTTTTTGTTGCGAGGCGACACCGGTGAAAGTGAATGGCACATAAGCCAATCCCCCGGTCACCTCCACCTCGGCTGCGCCGGCATCCCCGACGGCGATTTTGATCGGATAGCTCCGCTGCAGGTGGCCTTCTGTGACGTTAAGCTTCAGGTCATTTCCCCTGGCCTGCCGATGGACGGCCTGCCAGGTGTCGGCGTTTGACTGAAGGGATTTCCGGAGGGCCTCATTGGTTCCCAAATAGCTGTCCGCAATTTTCGGGATCAGGACCACCTCGATCTGCATGTCCACATAATCGCCCTTTTTCAGGCTCGTCAGGGAAGGTGGCGGCCCAATCTCAGCCAGGATGCCAGGGAACCGGTGGTAGGTTCCGAAAAAGGACACATGAGGTTTATCGACGCGCTCACCTCCGAGGACGGCATCCCACGAACGCACGATCAACCCACGACTCGCCAACCCGAGGTGATCCTGATCCCCCCGCGCCTCCGACTTGGTCGAGCGGTGCATGGAAACCCACCAAGGAGCGGACCCTTCGAAGGGCAGGCCGCGTTTGAAATACTCGAGGGATCCCAGCGGGGGATTTTCGATTTCCTGTTCAAGTCCTTCGCTCCCTCCCCAGGCAATGGCCTTGGGATTGTTGAAATCGTAGGTCGTGCTGCCGAGTTGGAAAAAGGCAAGGTGGTCGAAGGTTGTATCCTCGAGGACCTGATACCGGATCCGGTAGTAGGTGCGGTTGAGATCGTCGGTGCGGGGATGCTCGGCTGTGATATCAAAAGCGATTTTCCCGTCCTGGGTCCGCCCGTAAAATCCCGTGCGCGCGAGGCAGGGCCCAGGGACCGGCAGATACCGGCGCACGTCCAGATATTGTTTTTCGCCGCCGGATTTGTAATGGAGAAAATTGGCACCGCCCTGGTTGGGGGTCCACTCGAACGGCACCTGCCGGTGGGAGTCATAAGATTTGACGTAAAGTGGCCGCATATCCGCGACATCGGTGTCCGCGTATCCGCCGATGCTGTAGCAGATGCTTTCGCCCCAGCATCCTTGAATCGCCACATCCCAGAAGCTGTAATACCCCCAGCCGATCAGAGTCAGATGGTAGTAGCTGGCCTGCGGGACTCCGCCCCACAGGGCGTGGTTCACATCGGCCCGACCCGTCCACTCCGAGCGGGCGGGAACGCGCGCGACGAACGAATACCGAAGCCAGGAATTGTAATCATAAGGATCGAGATCCAGCCACGGCTGCATGTCGGGAGTGGCCTTTTTGGTTTCAGCGAGTGGAGGCCAGTTGTGGGCGTTCTGCACCGGGAGTCCGAGGGAAGCCCCCTTGTCATCGCGAAGGATCATCTGGGCTCCCATGATACCCGCACAAAGCTGCCGTCCCTGCTTCTCGGCTGGAAGGTTCCGCTCATTGTAACCCATTTCATTTGCAAACAGCACCCGGAACGTGCGCTCTTGGTCCGTCGAGTTTACCAATCGAAGCGAATACCTGTCGAGATTGTTCAACACCGACGGAGCGTAGGTATGGTCGTTGAGCTGGACTTTCCAAGCATCCACATCCGGGTCATAGACCACCGGCAACGCCTCCCCGGTCAAGAGATCCCTGGCTTCGACTGGTGTCCCGCCTGACTCCATCCCGGAGCCGCCGGTGAACGGGAGAACGAGGGAGACTTTCTGGCGAATGCCCGCTGGCCAGGGCTCGGGCTGCATGGCGGCTGACTGAAAAACCTGCCCGCCTGACTGGACGACAATCCGCGCGGACGCCTGGTCCAGCACCACGTCCGGAACAATTTCGAGGGATAACTTCAGCACATCGGGCCAACTGACAACGAGCAAACGGACACGGGCCTTGAGCGGCTGACCATCTGCATCCTCAAAGCGGAGTCGGTCAATCTCGAACTCCTGCTTGTAACGCCCGTATTCCCTCAGACGCAGGTTGGTTTTTTTGTTGTCCGTTTTCAGCGAGTCGGCAACTTTCCGGCCCTCTTCCAGTTTGGTGACCCAGTAGTCCTGGGGGTGGTTTTCGAGGATCCATGGTTCGGCTCCGCGCACGCACCGGTAAACTTTTCCGCCGGTTTCGATGCTCAGCTCGGAGGTGCTCTCCGCAACGCGGTCGATGATCGTGTTGTAGGTCTTGACCGCAGCCTCATAGTTTGGTGGGGCGTCAGGGATCGGTCCCAAACGCGTGAGCGACGCCTTTTCGACGTCGAACTCGGCACCGTAGCGCCCGGTCTGCACGCATAACAGCCTTCGGGCCTGGGCGTCCTTTCCGAAGCTGCCATCGTGCCAGAAAAGCATTCCATAATCCAAGGGACCGGATTGGAGCGACTGGGCAGACGCACCAGAGGGCGTCCCCACGCGGGATGAGTGGCCAAGCTGGTTAAAGAAAATGTAAAGCCCGACCATGATCACCGCCAGCACGAGCCACAAGGCCCAGACCAGGCCGCCGGTCTTTTGTCGTTGCTCGCCATGTCGTGCAATCGAGAGATTCTCCTCGCAGTCCGCCTTGCGGGTGAGCAATGAAACGACAACCATCAGCGCGCAGCAGCCCAAAAAGAGCAGGACGGTCATGATCATGAAATGCGGCCAGAATCCTTTGCAGGGGAGGGAGAGAAAATCCAGAATCCCAACGGTGAGCGAAACCGCCGAGCCCGCATACAACGTCACGACAGCGGCTGCGTAGGTGGCGCGCCTCCAGGCAATGCCCAGCAGGAAGACAGTTGCGACCGGAGGCGCAAAATACGCGATGATGCTCTGGAGTGTGTCGAAGATGTTTTTTTCGGACTTCTGCATGAAGAGCGCTGCCCCGAGAGCGGCCACCGCCACGCAGACGACCACCAACTGCCCGACCCGCTTCAAGTGGCGCGGGGAAGCGTCGGGGCGGATCTTCCGCTGGTAGATGTCCATGGTGAAAATCGTGCTGAAGGCATTGAGTCCGCCTGCCACGCCTGCGACGGAGGCGGCCGCAAGCACGGAGATCATCAGGCCCAGCATTCCGACGGGCATGTAATGGGTGAGCATGGTCAGGAAGGCCTCGTCCGAGGACTTCAGCTTCGGCTGGAGGACCAGGCAGAAGATGCCCGGCATCATGAACAAAAAGGGCGGCAGGATTTTCAGGAACCCGGTGTAAACCGCTCCGAGCTGGGCCTGGCGCAGATCCCGGGCTCCCAGCATCCGCTGCACGATGGTCTGGTCCGTGCACCAGAACCAAAACCCGAGGATCGGGTAGCCGAGGAAAATCGCGGGCCAGGGATAATGGGCATCGCTTGCGGGGCGGATCAGGCTCCAGTAATCGGCGGGAACGCCCTTCAGCAAGGCATCGATGCTGCCGACATGGTAGAACGCGATGGCGTTCAGAGTCAGCATCGACAAAATCATCAGCGTGGCCTGAACGGTATCAGTCACCATCACGGCCGCGAACCCGCCGGCGACGGTGAAGGTGGTGAAAATGATCGCCAGCCCGACAAGGCACTGCCAGACGGGAATTCCGAGGATCTGGTTCAGCAGGCGGCCTCCTACAAACATGTCGCCGCCCACCCACATCACCGTGATGGTGAGGAGGCCATACCAGGAGAGAAATTCCGCCGCGCGGGGGCCGAAGCGCCTCCGGATGAAGTCGGGCATCGTGTTGATCCGCATCCGGATGTAGTGCGGAGCAAAGACGATCGAGAGCAGGAAGAGGAAGATCCACGCCAGCCATTCAAAACTTGCCGTGACCATGCCGGTGGCATAGGCCGCGCTGACGGCTCCCAGAAGAAATGAAGGACCGATGTTGGTGGCGAAGATCGAGCTGCCGATATTGAACCACCCGAAGTGGCGGTTGAGCAGGAAGCTCTCGTCCTCGCGGCGGTGACGGAACGCCACATAGAGCCCCATCCCCCAAAGGGAGCCCAAATAGGCAACGATCACCGCGAAGTCCAAGAGGTTAAGCTTTAGCATAAATGAGTTTCCCTTGGGATTTCAAAAGCAAGCGATATTCCTGCCATGCCCGGCAGATCATGAGGCAGGGTGTTCGATATTACGGAAGATGACTTCATGAGTGCTATTTTTCGGTTGGAAACTTCTGCAATTCGTGAATCGCGTCACCCCCGGCGGCGACCATCTCCGGGTAGGTGTTTTCCCACCAGGCTTCATATGCCGCGCTGAGTTTTTTCGTGATTTCGCCTTCCGAAGCAGCGAGGTTTTTGTCGCACGCTGGATTTTTGCGCACGTCGTAGAGTTCCCACTCACTGCCGCCAGTGACTCCCCAGTGGTATTGGGCGTTCGACTTGGTGTAGGTTGCCAACACGGCACCGTTGTCTACTTCCCGAAGGTGGCCGCACGGGGAATACTTGTCCGCCGAACATTTTTTGCCGGGATCGTCGCATGGCCGGTTGCGCACGAGGAGGAATTCCTTCCAGCGCACTCCAGCACCCGAGTATTTGTGTTCGGCCGCCATGCCGCCCGGCCAGCGCGCCACATGTTGGAAAACCATGCGCTCGTCGGCCCAGGGAACCGGTTCCCCTGTCAGGAGGGGCACGAGACTGAAACCATCAAGCCGGGACTGCAAAGCGGCGGGAACGCTCGCTCCGGCAAGTTCACTCAAAGTAGGGAGGACATCCATGACCGAGGTGAGAGTCTCCACGTCATGCGGTTTCCAATGGCCGACCCATCGCCAGAAGGAAATCGCGCGGGTGCCGCCCAACCACGGAGTGGATTTGCAACCGCGCATCCCGGCATTGAAAAGATCAAGCCCGCAGGTCGCCCCGTTGTCATTCATGAAAACGACAACCGTGCGATCATCGAGTCCCAGTTCCTTGATCCGGGCAAGCAGCCGGCCCACATTCCTGTCGATATTGGCCACCATCCCGAGATAAGTCGCCGTTTTCTCGTCCACGCCGGGCAGTCCGCGAAAGGAGGCAATATCGGACTCGGGTGCTGCGAGTGGCTCATGTGGGGAAAAGGTTGCCAAGTAACAGAAAAACGGCTTGTCCTTGCTCGACCCGATGAACTGGATGGCTTCATCGGTCAGGATGTCTTCGCGAAATCCCACGCGAGCCTCGCGCTTTCCATTGATCAAAACATCCGGATTGAAAAACCCTTTGGAGGAGTCTGCTGTCTCGATGGCAAAGTCGAAGCCCCTGTTCGAGGGGTTGTAGCCGGGACCGTTTCCGAGATGCCATTTGCCAATTTGTGCGGTCACATAGCCCGCACTTTTGAGAATCTGTGGCAGGGTGGTTGCATGAATATCCAGATGCTCGCGGGGAGGAATCGTATGGGTGACTCCCGACCGGAAATGGTGGAGCCCGGTCATCAGTTCGGCGCGGGTTGGCGAGCAGGTGGCCGCTACCTGAAAGTCCGTGAAGCGAACGGACTGGTCACCCAGCGAATCGAGATTCGGGGTCTTCAAGACGGGATGGCCGTGGGTCGACAGATCCCCGTAACCTTGGTCGTCGGTGAGAATCAGGAGGATGTTGGGTTTGATCGCCGAATCCTTGGCTGCCACCGCGGATGTGAAGGCCATTAGCGCGGCAACAGTCAACAGGGAGAATTTGTCCATAATCAGTATTTGTTGTTTAGTGTGACTGGGGGAAAGTTGTCTGTGCGGAACGGCGAGGCCGGGAGACCTGCCCCGTTGTAGAGGTTGCAAGTCGGGTTGTCCGCCCAGGCATAGCGGACGGCAACCGGGGCTGGAACCTTGTCCGACCACACGAGAACCTTTTCGCCCTCAATTATTGCGTCGGCCCAAACCCAATGCCTGTCTTCCCCGCAGATTGCAAACCCTTCAAGTTGACTGTCAGGGCGGTTGCGCACGAGCGGAGCCGTTTGCTTGATCTGCGTTTTGACATCGTAAACCGGCGGCAGCGGCTTAGCGACCAGACGGCCATAGGTGTGCGCAAAGCTGAGGATTATCTTCCCGCTCTCGATTTTCATGGAGGCATAGGTCGGGCTGCAAAACGGAATCGATCTGTCATAGTCCCTTGCCAAGGCAATGGCAGCGAGTCGCTCGCCCGCGTCCTTTTTGTTGCGGGGGTGAACGTCCCCTGCTTCCCCGATATCAATCAAAACGGCCTGCCCGGTGTTCGGCAATTGGAGGGCCAGCGATTGCGCCTCGCGCAGCTCCGCCCAGTTGGATTCTCCGGGCGCGGGTTTTTTGTCCATGTGGTTGGCGAGTTGGCAAAAATAGAAGGGGAAATCCCCTTGCTTCCAGTGTTTCCGCCAATCGGTGATCAGGAGCGGGAATGCGGTGCGATACTGGTAGCTGCGGTTGGCATTGGATTCGCCCTGATACCAGATGACGCCATTGATCGCATAGGGGAGGATCGGATGGATCATGCCGTTGAAGAGGAGGCTGGAGACTTGCTGTTCGTATTGTGGACTGGCAGGGGGCTTGGGGGCGGCGGCGGTCATTTCGGAAGCCAGTGTAGGAAACTCATACTCGCCCTTGGCCAGCCACTCGTCGGCCAGCGAGAATGGCCCGGCTTTGGGCGCGCCGGAAAATATGGCCGGGCCGACCGGTTGGTAAAGCCTGATGGCGAGGACATTTTTCCCCGCTTTCAAAACACCAGGCTGCAAAGCATATGGGCCGAAAGCGCGGATGCTCCCCATACCGGGGTAGTCCTGATAGGTCGTTTGCTGGATGAGCTTGCCATTCCAATAAACGCTGTCGAACCCATCGATTGGAAGGAAAAGCAGGAAACTGGCCGCCGTCATCGCAGACGGAATCTCGATGTCCTTCCGCAGCCAGACCGCACCAGAGCGGGGGATTCCTGGGGCTGCCACTGCTCCCGGAAGTTTGAGAGGAATCCAGCCCTCCGGGGAGACATCCATACCGGCAAAGGCGGCGGCATTGGCAACCGGACGGTCTTCGCGCCCGTTGTCCCTGATCCAGGCTGCCATGCCGTCAACGAAGGCTTTCTTCTTGGCCGGGTAATCCTTGATTTCAGTCCACAGGCGCTCGCGTGTGGCCTTCAGTTCGGGCACGCTGTCAATGGCCTCGACGCTGGTCCAAGCTTCCGAAGCTGCACCGCCCCAAGAAGCGTGTATCAACCCGACGGGAACTTTCAGTTCCGCTTGAAGCTTCTTCGCAAAATAATATCCGGCGGCGCAGAAGGTGCCGGATGTTGCGGGTGAGGCTAAAACCCATTCGCCCGCCGCATCGTCCTGAAGTTCCGGCGTGGCCTTCTTGCTGACCAGGAACTGCCGGATCAGTGGGTTGGCAGACCGGGCAATTTCTTCTTGGGCGTCCGTCGTATTGACGAGAACCCATTCCATATTGGACTGGCCCGAGGCAACCCAAACTTCACCGACGACGACATCGGAGAGAGTCAACTTGTTCTTTCCCTCGACAACCATCTCAAATGGGCCGGACGCTGAATCGTGAAGATCCAGGTTGGTGATCCACTTGCCGGCGGCATCGGCTGTGGCTTTGGAGGTTTTGCCGTCAAGGGTCACTGTCACATTCTCCCCAGGGTCGGCCTTGCCCCAGATGGGAACATGGGCGGTCCTTTTCAATACCATGTGGTTGGAAATAATGGCGGGGAGTTTGACATCCGCGCACGCGCAGGAAATCGAAACGGCGGCGGCGAGTGCTAAGTGTGGAGAGACGCGAGGTATCATAGGGAAGTGGCTAAGGGAGGATCAGAAGCGGGGAACTGCATCGGACCCCGTCTTCTGTGGTAAGACTAAAAAATATCTGCCGGGCACCGTCTGGAACAGCAGCGGCGAGGGTATTTCCCTGCACCGTGGCTGGGGCACTTTCCCACTTGCGGGAGACGGGAGGCCCGCTGTCGCGGGTGAATGCGAGAGTGCTGGCAACTGGCCGGACGCCCCCGCTGACGGAGGAACGTGCCATGTCCCCCTCACGCGACGGTTGCGAGAGCGAAGGAAAAGGTTTGTCGTTAACCACATCCTTGGCAAAGGCGTCCAATTCGGCAAGCTCCCAGGCGGCATTGTGGCCATGCGCCATGTTGGGAATGATCAACTGGCGGGGGCTTCCACCGGACGCATCCACGCTCCGCTGCCAGGTATTCAGCGGGAAGAAGCGATCATTCGTTCCGTTGACCCAGAAGGTTGGGGCAACGACCTTTGGCAGCCAAGTCGAAGGATCCCACGTTTTAAGGAGCTTGCTTTGAAAATCTTTCGGCTGGCCTTTTGCGGAGAGGTCTCCCTCCGATTCCGGCAGATACCCGGCTCCATAAATAATAATCCCGAATGAGTATCCCGGATCGGCACCCATCGCGATGGAGGTGAGAATTCCACCCCACGACCAGCCAAGGATGCCGATTTTACGGGGGTTCACTTCAGCCCGCGCGGCCAGAATGCGTCGTGCCCGGATGGTCTGCCCGACCGCATGGAAGGGCCACTGGTTTTCAATGGGCTCGTTCAGGTCGCCGAACGCCGGACCAACAAACCTAACCGGGCCTGAATGCGGAGTCGTGGCGCGCTTTTCCGGATCGACCTGCCTCTCCGGAAAGTGTCCTTCGAGGTCCATCGCAATCGCAGCGAATCCCTTTTGGTTCCAATATTTGACAGCCTGAGGAAATGCTGTTCCACCCCCGCCATGCACGAGAACAATGGCCGGCCATCCGCCGGGGGGAGGAGTTCCGCTTGGCTGCCCAATATAAGCGAAGACGTCGGTTGGACGGCCATCCTTGGAAAGCCCATCGTAAAATACCGACTCCAATCCCGCCTCGGTGAAACGATCTGTCTGGCGCGTGGCGGGCGGACCCGCAAAAACATCTTTGGGCCAGACAATGTCCTGGGACAATGCCGTGGAGCTTAGTGCGAAAAAAACCAGCAAGCCCGATAGTGTTCTTTTCATTGTTCCGTGTCTGACCGGAAATTGTTGAAGAGCGAAAATGCCGTGGGGGGCTTCGCGGGGGTTATTGCTTAAGAATAAGCTCGATGACAGGGACAGCCGGGGCGGGGCGCTGCAATGGCAGGGTGAGCACCAGTTCATTGTCGTCGAGTTTGACCTGGTTACTGTGCCACTCGTCGAGCCCCATCAGAACCTCGCTGCCGTCGTGCAGGAACTGCGCGTATTCAACTTGTTCCCCGAATGCCGCGCCATCGAGGTGGAGCATCTTGTAGGGGTAGGCAAAGAGGTGGATGTAGAGGCGGCGGCGCTCCGGATTGTAGGTCAGTCGGCAATCTGCGGGAGTCGGAAAGCAGGCGGGGGCCTGCGTGCAGCCGGTGATCGCCCGATCGTGCAGCTCCATCCACCGCCCGATTTCATCGAGCCTGTCGACCGCTCTGGGGTCGAAGCGTCCACGCGCGTCGGGCCCCACATTGAGCATGAAGTTTCCGCCCTTTGAGACCGAGTCGATGAGGGTTTGGATAATGTTGATGGAATCCCGCCACGGCGGCTCGTTCCGGTGATAGCCCCACGAGTCGTAGAATGTCTGGCACGCTTCCCAGACGACCGGCGAACCGTCCACTTCCACCCAACTGCGGGGCTGGGCCTGCTCCGGAGTCTTGAAATCCCCGCCCGAGAGGAACCGATCCAGATCGAGGCGGTCGTTGATCAGGATGTTGGGCTGAAGTTCGCGGATCATTTCCAGTAACTTCTCCGCCTCCCATGCCTCGCGGCCTTTTCCGAGAGAAAAGTCCAACCGGTCTGTCGAGCCGGGAGCCTTGAGCGGATAGCTGAAATCGAACCACAACAGGTCGATCTTCCCGAAGCCGGTGAGCAACTCCCGGACCTGCCCCCGGAGATACTCCGCATAGCGTTCCTGCTGCCGGTTGCTGTTCAAAGCGTCCACGTTTCCCCCGCGCAACGGGTGAAGCACATCGAC
>Ga0247840_10007225_pt1 | contig 15532 bp, 17 predicted proteins | sample LaCruzMarch2015__FD_192404 | JGI IMG/M metagenome (GOLD analysis project Ga0247840, IMG submission 192404) | Freshwater microbial communities from meromictic Lake La Cruz, Castile-La Mancha, Spain - LaCruzMarch2015_17m | ecosystem: Environmental > Aquatic > Freshwater > Lake | place: Spain... | reverse complement strand
TCATTATTCCTAAGTATTCCAGATTTTACTGGTATTTCCGAGGGGGGGGTGACATTTCTATCTTGCTGGGGGTGACATTTTCATTTTGCTCCGACATTACTCAAAAAACAGTTGTATAAAATATGTTTTTTTGATACCATTATCAACATATCCGCCCGTAGCTCAGTTGGTAGAGCAGTCGCCTCTTAAGTGAACGGTCGTAGGTTCGAATCCTACCGGGCGGACAAGAGTTTAAGACTCTGTGAAGCAAAGCCCAAAGGCTCAAATTCATAGTCTGTTAAATTCTTAAAATAACAAGCGGGTCACCGCTTGAAGAATCATAAATATGGGCGAGTGGCGGAATTGGTATACGCGCTAGTCTTAGGAACTAGTTCCGTAAGGATTGAGGGTTCGAGTCCCTCCTCGCCCACAAACAAATAGACAGTGCGGAGTTCATCTTCGTGCTGTCTATTTCGTTTATTGGGGCGAGAGGAGGTGCCTTGAGGCACCTCCGTGAGGGACGAGAAAAGCTTTGCGGTGTTTTGAGAATCCGAAGGATTTGATAAAACCGCAAAGGTATACTGGGTCGGCGATTCAGCAGAATCGCCTACTGGGTACGCCCCGAGTCCCTCCTCGCCCACCAAATAGAAATAACGCAGACTTACATCTGCGTTATTTCTATTTAAACCAACAAGGCCTTACTTCACAATAACATCAGTCCTACCTCCTTGTATTCTTTTAACACGATAAGCGACACTAGTTATATCGCCATTCTGGTCAAATGCCACAGGTCCAACTGTTCCTGCAAAATTAACCTTTCTAATTGCTTCTTGTAGACGATCGGGATTTGTTCCAACTTCTTTTAATCCCATAACTAGTACCTTTACAGCATCATAAGCTTGAGGAGCGCAAACTGTTACCTCTCTACCCAATTTTGTTTTCATTTTATCTTTAAATTCTTGATTTGCTTCTCCTGTTGAGCTTACATAAATAATATCAGCATTTCTATTAACCGTTTCAACAAACTTTGAATCATCCCACGCATCAGCTCCTAGAATTTTTGTTTTAATTCCTAAGTCTTGTGCTTGTTGTACTGCAACAAGTGCACCCTCTGGATAAAGCGGTGCATATATATAATCTGGTTTTAAGTCTTTAATCTTGGATAATTGCGTCTTATAATCTCTAACCTCTTGAGCTGTTCCTTCAGTTGAAATAATTTCTCCCCCTATTTCAGTAAATCTTTTTGCAAACACGTCTTTAATTCCAGTACCCCAATCAGAAATGTGATAAAGAACGGCAATTTTTCTTGCACCTAAAGTATTATAGGCATATTCGGCTGCGTATTTTCCTTGAAATGAATCTGATGGATAGGTTCTAAAGAAATATTTACCCGTTTGACTTAGACTAGGAGCAGAAGAACAATACGAAATTGTCGGAACTTTCTTATCCATTATGATCTTAGCAAAAGCCGATGTCTCGCTTGAACAGAGGCCTCCTATAATTGCTTTTACTTTATCGATATTAACAAGCTTTTGTACAGCGCCTGAAGCCGCAGATGGATTACATTTACCATCTTCATAAATAACCTCTAATTTTTTACCATTAATTCCCCCAGCATCATTTATCTCGGCAACAGCAAGTTCTACAGCAACCTTAGATCCTTGGCCCATTGAAGATACGTCGCCAGTTAGAGCACCAACAAAACCTATTTTAATTACAGAAGAGTCCTCTTCTTTATTTAATGAAAACCCAATTAAAACCAGAACTATAACTACAATGACTGTAATAACCCATTTTTTCATAATATTATTTAATGCCTTTAAAATTATTAATTACCTAAATTATACAGCACAAAATATGGATGTAAAGAATCAAGATCTGGCCCCACCTACTGCATCTCTCCCCATACTTTCTATTTTATAATATAGCTATAAAAAAATACAGAGCCCTCTCTGTATTTTTTATTTTGAATATTGTGCACTTTTTTTGTGCCCCGCACGGGGCCTGACCCCCTACAGCCTCCTAATATTCATAATGGTCCCCGTTGGACCGCCAACACTGTTTGAGATAATCGTCATTATACCAAACACTGTGAACATTATTGCAAAACCAACAATACTCCATAATATATGATTCCTTCCTGTCTCTCTTGCCTTTGGATCACCTGCTCCTTTAACATATTTAAAAACACCCCACAAAAACACAATCATTGCCACAGCAAAACCGAGAACAATGAGTGGGTTAATTATGTATCTGTTTATTGAATTTATTAGAGTAAGTAAGGCTGGAGGTATATTTCCCATGGTAATTTTATATTATTCTTGTGTCGTAAATTTATTAGAATCTAATTTGCCCTCCACTTGTTGGTACGCCAGGAGGTGGTGGAACATTTTGATTCAAGCTAAATGTACTTGTTAGAAGATTTACCAATCCCCAAACGGATACCATCACAGCAAGACCAATAATACCCCAAATGATATATCCTCTAGCCTCTGCTCTTGCATCTGAGTCCTTAGCTGAGAAGACCAGCTTAAAGATACCCCAAAGGAAGAATAGAACTGTAAGACCAATAACAAACGGTATCAGTCTATTGATAAAATCAGTAACTTGTGCCAATAGTGCGTAAAGACCGCTAATTCCAGGTTGTGCCATATTATATAATTAATTATTTTTATTAAATGATAAGCTTATCGTTTATAAGTAACGGAATGTCACTTACTACTATTATACATCAATATTTGAAAGATATATACATTGTCAACAAAAAAAACTGTGGATTCTAAAACATTATGGGAGATGGGAATCCGGGGGTCATTGAACCCATTACACTGAAGCCAAAAAATGATATCAATAAATTAACCAATCCCCAGACAGAAACCATTACAAACAATGCAATAATGCCCCAAACTATGTACCCCCTTGCCTGTTCTCTCTCCTTTGAATCTCTATTTGAAAAAACTAATTTAAAAATACCCCAAATAAATACAAGGACTGTAGCTCCCATTATAAACACAATAACATTGTTTATAAATCCGATTAAAAAAGGAATCAGGCCTCGTGCTCCTTCTCCACTATTTAGCATTTTATTTTTAAATTAAGATTAATAATCATTATTAAATTAGTTAAGCTGAGGAATGAGTAACCCTCCAGAGAAGAATGTTGAAGTTAGAAGATACACCAAACTCCAAATGGAGATCATTACAGCAAGCCCGATAATTCCATAGGTTATAAAGGCTATTCCTTCCTGTCTCTTTTTACCATCAGCACCAGCTGTTACCGTCTTGAAGACTCCCCAAAGAAAAACCAATAGGGCCAATGCGATAATGAACGGAACAAGATACCCTCTAATTATATCAATTAGACTAGCGACGAGACTTCTAAAGTCTGTAACCCCATAAACTTGCGCCATTAAAGAATTTTTATTTAAGTCCATTTTGTTTTTTAATTATATGATTAATATAGTTTATTGCTGTCCACTGCCAACCTGCGTGATTGTAGTTCTAACAACAATGGAAATTGCTTGGGCACCAAAAATTATTGCAATACCAATTACAACATACAAAAGCATATCTCTTGCCTTCTTTGTCTTTGCTGGGTCTCCACTAGCAAGGATAAACTTAAGCCCAGCTAATATAAGATAAACAACAGAAAGTATACCTGCTATAACCTGAATTGTACTTATAACAATATTTAATACCTGATCGAGTGTTGATGTGTTTCCAAGAGGATTACAAATCTTTCCTGGAGCACAAGCGCCATCAACTACAGCATATACATGGTCCGTTGTAACAAACCCAAAACTAAAGACAGCTGTCAATATCATTACTCCGATAACCATATTTAAAATTAATTTATTTTTTTTCATTTTTTTATTGGCTTAAAATTTCACCGTAAAATTCAACATCTACCCCCAAGCTCTGCAGTATAAAGTATACAATAATCCATCCACAAAGGGTATACATTAAACCCCACAAAATCTTATTGATCATATCCCTTGCTTTTTTAGTCTTACTAACATCCCCGCCTGAGGTTAAATACATAAATCCAGTGTAAAGCAAGACCAAAACAAGAACAATACCAATTAATTCAATACCATAATGGATTATGGCATTTAACAAATTTACAAAATCAATCCAACCACAAGATTTTCCAACCTGAGTACAATGCAACAATATTCTAGAAACCGGATTCACAGCCTGAGCCCCAACAAGCAAAGGCTTAACAATCATGGAAAAGATTGCTACAAAAATTAAAGTTGAAGGTAAATAGTCAAGAACCGATCTTCCGAGTCTTTTGAATAAGTTGTTTTTTATCATTTTAATTATATTAAAAATTATTAGGATTTGATCCAGCTATTAAACTTTCAAGTCTTTGATTAAGTGTGTTTCTTGCCTCGCTACTTGAGACCTTGCCAGTTGTTATCAAGTCTATGAACTCTCTAAATATTGAATCCGTCACAGTGGAATTTGGATCAATCCAAGTTTTTGATTGAATGGTTGCCTTTGCAAATATGTCACTATAAGTATTTGCACCATTTGATACTGATAGCAAATCTCTTCTTGCGGAAGGTAAATTGTTTATTTTTGATAACTCTGTTTGGGAAGCTAGAGAAACTAACTGTGTCATGACACTAAGAGCGGCCGCTTGATTTCTGGATTGCTTGACCATTGCAAGTGCGCTTATCTTAGCGTAAGAAGTAGCTTGAATGTCAGATGCCCTATTTTCATCCTGTGGCATAAGTGTTACATCAAAATCTAGATTTGGATTTTTACGTTGTAGAACAGGATATTCACTAGCATAACCAAAGTACATCGCTAAGTTTCCTGCAATGAAAGCATCTCTTGAGTTTACCAATGATCTATTCCATGAATATCTTTCATTGTTAGGGTTTGAAAAAGATGTGTAGAAATTTGTTGTTCCCTCAAAAACATTTACACCAGAAAGAGACGGAACATCAACAGTGGAAACATACCTTTTTACATTTGGATCAAATTCAATTAAATTGTTTCCACCCTGAAGCATTAAGTTAATGAATATTTCTTTGGAGTGATTAATATTTGATGATTCGCCAAGCGCAACTGCTGACCTAATAATTTCTGACCTATCTGTCCTCTCTGTTAAACTTGGAATTTGAGAAGACAATTGTTGCCATGTCTTTGGAGGTTGAACGATTGCAGCATTATTAAACATTGTCTTATTCCAATACATCACAAGTGGATCTACATTAAATGGAAGGGCGTAAATTCCATCTGCTGTCATAAAGACATTGGCAGAATCTATAAATGTATCAGTGAATGTTCTTTGGGGCAGAGTTTTGAATGTAATTGGTTGTAATTTTGCCCTCCAAGAAAATAGTTTTGAATCATCTATCATTACAATATCCGGCCCTTTGCCTTCAGCTAGCGCATTTACAAATTCTGACTCATAAGTATCAACATTCTTTTGAACATAAGTTACGTCCATCACTTTCTTCTGAGGATCAACAGCTGCAAGAAGGTTTTTAATATCAGCCTCTGGCTCTGTTCCCCAAATTGTTGCTTTAACAGCAGAGTTATTTGATGAATTGGTGAATGCCGCAAAGATTATAACACCAATTACCGCTGCAAAAATAAATACTCCGATGAGAATGATTTGAAATGGGCTTGATGATTTATCCATATATAAATATTATAACTTAATCTTTAAATTTAAACACTAGGCCATAGTGATATTCTCCTGCATCAAATTCTTTATCTTGTATCATCCCCTCTTTATTAAACCAAGTAACAATCCTATCTTTTGGAATTATACAATCCGGATGAGGTCCAAAATGGCCAAATGAATCAACCCAATCAATTACAGCAACCTTCCCTTTCCTTTTTAAAATTCTAACAGCTTCTTTGACCACTTTTTCTGGATAGTCGCAGACAAATAAAGTATTTGCAACAACAACTCTATCAACACTTTCTTTTATTAATCCAGACCCATTTGGAGATTCTATATCACCTCGGAGAACCTCAATATTTTTATGATGAAAAAGTTTTGCTTCATTAGCAATTCTAGTCAACAAGTCAACTCTTGTATCAATAGCATAGACCTTTCCATGTGGACCAACTTTTTTTGCGAGTGTCATTGTGAAATACCCCGCCCCCGCATCAAAATCTACAACAGTCATACCCTCCGCGATATTCATGTCATGTAATGTTTTCTCAGGTTTAACAAAACTCATATGTAGATATTATAGCACAAGAAAAATGCAAGTTGTATGTTTTTTCTAGTATATGACTGAGAAGATAAATATTATATGGGAAGGCCCCGGCGCGAACGCCGGGGCCTTTGGTTGGTTTTGGTGAAGTGTTCAGGGTAAAGAAGCTTTTCCATGTCTGCCGAGTTTGATCTGTTCGCCCACAGGCAACCAGATCATATTCAGAATCCGGAAAAATTCCAACGGCGTCTTGAGTGTGTTGGTCTCATGATTGAGGGCTAATCGTTTTATAACTGGGTGCATGTACTCCAAAAATCTGTGCACATCAGAAACGTGTAGTGCTGTAACTTCAACTCTTGACCACTTTGCGATGACGGTCTTCAGCGTCTCATTCAAATTTTGATCAACGTTTCCGTGACTGAGCGAGGAATCGATTGACCTAAACTTCTCAGTATCACCGCAGGAGAACAACCATTTTAGATGCCGATAGGACTTCCTGAGAAATTCTTCGGTATGTTTGGTTCTAACTTTCTTCACTGGAATCTTAGCCCAACGCGCCACAGCCGAAATCAATTGGTTGTAACAACAATGAGACTTTTTATCCACGTAGGAAAGGTTCTCTGGTACAGTTTCACCACCCTGACATCCAGGTAATCTATGGTGACGATCACACTCGGAGACAATAAAAGCCTCTCTCTCTCTGCATACGTACTCCACCAAAAGCCCTTAAGCTCAGCAAGAGTTAGGTGGTGGAACATATAGCGAAGCGGTTCTTTTGATTCTCCCCAATGCACCAAGGCAACACGGGATAAAAACGCCTTATCATTTTCATTAACAGAGAAAACTTGAAATTTCCTCTTCTTACGTTCTTTTTCTTCCCTTGCCTTTTGTCTTGAGTACCTTCGTCCTCCTTTCTTGATATGATTGGTTGTTTTTTTGGCTGTCCAATTTGCATGTCTGTCTGCCATCTGGTCCTCCTTATTGGTTAGAGTTTAAATTAGAAATGTCCAATGGATGTAAATCCTCATAAATAATGCTCTTTTTTGTATTTTTTGCAAGAGAGCCAAAGGGCCGGCCGGATTCATCCGGCCGGCCCTCCATCATTCCTGGCAAAATTAAATTTTGTTGCAGGCGGTATATATTTATATTCTACAAACAGATAAGCGACGCCAACCCATCTCCCTCCCTCAATTTCATAATTCTAACTCCTTGAGTATCACGTCCAAGAGTTGGAACTTCTTTCAAATCACATCTGATGACTTGACTCTTCTTTGAGATTGCAACAAGTTCTTCAAGTTCAGGAGTCAAGATTCTTGCTGAAATCAAATCTCCTGTCTTTGGAGTCACCTTCACGGTCTTGATTCCCGATCCACCACGTCCTTGAATCTTGTATTCCTTAATTGGAGTTTTCTTTCCATATCCATTTGATGACATAACCATCACAGTTGCGTCAGTCACATCCTTTGCAATAGTATCAGCTCCAACCACACTCACATCCTTATCCAATTTCATTACCCTAACTCCCCCAGCGGAGCGACCCATCTCTCTAACATCACCTTCGTCAAATCTAATTGACTGACCGTCCGAAGCTACAACCATTACAGAATCTTTCTTCTCAACAAATGAAGCTGAGACCAATTCATCCAATGGATCAAGTCTAATTGCAATAATTCCACTTCTTCTAACGTCAAGGAAGCTCTCCACAGAAACCTTCTTTCCAGTTCCCTGCTTTGTAACCAAGAATAGACTTAAGCCTCCGCCCTTCTTAATTTGCTTTGGCATAGGCAGAACTGATGTCACCTTCTCACTATCAGAAAGAGACAAGAAGTTCATAATGGACTTTCCCCGAGTAGCACGCTTTCCTTCTGGAATATCGTACATCTTAATTTGATATGCCTTACCTTTATCGGTAAAGAACAACAAATCACTGTGAGTTGTAGTTGTTATAAGGTGAGTTATAAAATCCTCTTCCTTAGTGTCTAGATCAACAACGCCAACTCCCCCTCTCTTTTGCTTTCTATACTCATCAGGATCAGTTCTCTTAATATATCCGCCGGATGTAAGAACAAGCACACTCTCTTCATCTGGAATAACATCCTCGATACAGAAATTCTTTGCAGCGTGCTTTATAATTTTTGTTCTTCTATTGTCACCAAATCGCTCCTTAATATCAGCAAGCTCATCCTTAATGATTGTCAAGACTCTCTTAGGATTCTTTAGAATATCTTCACATTCTTTAATGAAAGCTTGAACCGCCTTTAATTCATCTTCAATCTTCTTCCTCTCAAGTCCAGCAAGCTTCTGCAATTTCATTTCAAGAATTGCAGTAGTTTGTCTATCGGAGAATTTAAACTCCTTCATCAAATTAGCATGAGCAGTAGGAGTGTCTTTTGACGCTTTAATAGTTTTAATAATTGCATCGATGTGATCCAACGCCTTCTTCAAACCTAGCAAAATATGTTCGCGGTCTTGCGCTTCTTTCAAATCAAACTCAGTTCTTCTTTTGATAACTTCCTTTCTGTGTTTGATAAATTCTTCAAGACAAGATTTCAGAGATAGAGTTTGAGGGACTCCATCAACAAGTGCAACCATGTTGTAGTGGAAGGTTGCCTCAAGTTGAGTATGCTTATATAGGAAGTTTAAAATGTTCTGTGGGTAACTTCCGCTCTTAAGTTCAATTACAATTCTAATGTCCTTTGTTGACTCATCGCGCAAATCTTTAAGGCCTTCAAGCTTTTTCTCACGAACCAAATCGGCAATTGCTTCAATCAAAGTTGATTTATTAACTCTATATGGAATTGAAGTAATCACAATCTTAGATTGTCCAGCTTTTTCTTCAATAATTTCAGCCTCACCTCGCACCACAACCCCACCTCTTCCATGAATCAAGGCTGCGGCAATATCCTTCTCATTATAAGCAACACCTCCGAGTGGAAAATCAGGTCCCTTAACAAACTGAAGTAAATCTTCAGATGAGGCATCTGCATTATCGACAAGATGAGTTGTGGCATCAACAATTTCCCTCAAGTTGTGAGGCGGAAAGTTTGTTGCCATACCAACAGCAATACCAAGCACACCATTGAGTAACAAGTTAGGAACAGCAGTTGGCAAAACAGTAGGCTCTTTGCTTGTTCCGTCGTAGTTAGGTACGAAGTTAACAGTTTGCTTTCCAATATCACGAAGTAGCTCAGAAGAGAGTCTGGACATCTTTGCCTCAGTATAACGCTGAGCAGCTGGAGGATCACCATCAACTGTTCCAAAGTTACCTTGTCCAATCACCAGCGGATATCTCATTGAAAAGTCCTGCGCCATGTTAACCATGGACATATAAATAGCAACGTCTCCGTGCGGGTGAAAATTACCCATCACGTCTCCAACCACTTTAGCTGACTTAACGGTCTTGGAAGATGCAGTGAGACGCATTCCGTTCATGGCATAAAGAATTCTACGATGCACTGGCTTAAGACCATCTCTAATATCAGGAAGAGCACGATCCGTAATAACAGACATGGCATAGTCAATGTATGACTTCCTCATTTCCTGTGTCAGATTTCTGTCTTGTATTTTGTCAGAATTATCTGCGATAACTTCTACAACTGCGGTTTCTATCTTTTTTGCCATTTTTCTTTTTTCTTATTAAAAATTTGTAATTAATTTCCTGCCCCCGCTCCTGCCCCAACTTCAACATTCACGCCCGCGCCCGCACTTGCGTCAGCACCAGACTCCTCTTGAGTAATTGGATTACTTAATGAATCAAGATTACTATCCACCGCCTCTGCTTCAATCGTCACACCACTTGATGTGGTTGTGGAATAAACGGTGTTGTCAGCAGAACCAACTCCAGTATTTTGTGATAGTCCCAATGTTCCATTATCATATTTAACTTCATATTGTCCTCCCATAAATTTTTTTTGTGTTAAACCCTTCATTGAATCAAAGAAAGAACTGAATATATTTCCAGCTTCTTGCTTAACAACACCAGTTGGACTTAAATCTCCATCAACTGCAGTCGCAACGGTGGCACTGTTATCAACTGTATTTAAGTTCGGAATAAACCATGAAAATACCCACAGACCTCCAACAACACCAGTAAACAGAATTGATGCCGTGAAAGCATACAACACTCTATAACTTTCTGATTTTTGTCTTACGTTGTCAAAATGTTTAGATAACATGATTTTTAAAATATTACTGCTGTGGTAATAAAACTATTATATCACCATTTTTACCATCAAGGTCTTTTTTCTTGATTGTTAATTTATCCACCGGTTCACTATGATCCCCGGCCTCCTTTAGGAACGCAACAAGCGCCTCATCTTTTTTACTATCAAAATGAATTGGAATAATAATCTTAGGCTCCATGTTCATCGCTAACTTATACGCAGTCTTTGCATCAAGCACTCCATTTCCTCCGATTGGAAGGAAAAGAATGTCCACAGAGTCAATCGCATCAGCCGTATCCTTTGGAAGCGGACCATCTTGTGCACCTAGGTACAGCATATTAATACCTTCAACAGTCAGAGCGTAGATGGTATTGATAAGCTTAGGATCATCCTTATCAATATCATACGATGACTCACCTGCTAGGCCTTTGATAAAAATACTATTTACTTCATATTCTCCAGGACCAGAAACAACAAACGGCTTCTTGTCTCCATAGACCATTTCAGCTCCTCCACACATGTCCTCATGAGGTAAAGTTTCAAGAGCAATATCAGCCCCAAATTTATTAATCTTGTACGATGAAGTCTTTGCTGGCGGATTAAAGGCCAACACCAAATCCCCATACTGAATCTTAACAGCCTCACGGCCCAAATACGTAATAATCATGGCAGTATTATACACTATTAAAAAATCTTTGTTTAGCCCCACCCTCCTTTTAGACATGAAAATATAGGGGTGTAAAGTTGGGGATTTTAGATTGTTCGTGCTAGTTGCAATTTTATAAAATAAGCATAAAATTGTTTCCCAAAAATATGAGTGCTAATAATTACATAAAAATAGAAGAAATTTCTGCAGACAAATTCAGGGTCGCAGAAAAAGACTATGAGACTGACTCGGATATATATCACTTGGGCGATTTTGATGTACTCAAATCAGCAATTGAAAAAGCTGAAGATTATATGGCGGACATAGAGAATGAAGTCGAGTATGGTATACGATTTTCTCTGATCGATAAAAAAGCTGATAGTGAAGATTTTGATGCACAGAATATTAAGAAGGAAAATGCAGAGGATGAAAAGAATTGACATAACGTGAGTAAATCCGCTAAAGAAAAGCAAGCTAAAATAAGCTGGCCCTACTACACGAAGTTAGAACTTTTTTGATGCAAGACAAAAGCAATTTCTTTTATTCTATTCCAGATTTATTAGTATAAAATATATTAATTACTCTGGCTTATTCCCTTCAATTATTTTCTTTACTTCACGGTCAAAATCAGAAATGTAATTTTTATCCTGTTCCACACGATATTTTTCATATTCACCAAGTGCCAAAGATTCTGCAACCTTATGACTAATTTTCCCAGTGTTAGTCAATATTTCATACTCGCTGAAATTAAGAAAAGCGTTGAGTTTTTCTATCCAATCCGACATTGTCATTGCCTTACCACGAGACGCTTGCATTTCAGCGTAGTCTAGATACATATTACCGATACGGTTTAGATGATCTAACTCCTTTTTATCCAAATAATTTTTTGCAATAGTCACGTCACTTGGCATTATCTTACCCTGGGGAGATTTACGCCATGAAGTCAGACCTAATTTTTCCTTTTTACTACTCACCCTTTCTAGGACAATTTCTGCCGCTGTTTTACCAGTAATAGCGAAATGTAGTTTATTTTGTACAGTTGCAAAAAACTCCTTACTTTCAAATGCTTTTGGTGAATAATCAATAGCTGTAGCATAAATATCTGTAATTTTTTGATATATTCTACGTTCACTTGTACGAATATCTTGTATTTCTTCATAAAGATCGTCAAAATAACGCGCGCTAAAACGAGAACCATATTTCATGCGGTCGCTATCTAATGCATAACCTTTTTGGATATAATTTTTCAAAATACCAGTTGCCCATCTTCTGAACTCTGAACCTCTTTCAGAATTAACCCTATACCCAACAGCTATGACGAGCTCAAGGCTATAGCAGACAACCTTACGAACAACCTCTCTTTTTCCCTCTATTTGAACTACCGAGAATTCCTCGGTAGTTGCATTCCTATCAAGCTCTTTCTCATTGTGTATGTTCTTTATATGAAGCGACACATTGTCTGTTGAACAATCAAATAATTCTGATATTTTTCTTAAAGTTAGCCACATATTGTTCACGTCATACAAGACCTCAATATTTACTCTGCCATCTTGAGATTGATAAAACGCTATTTCATTGTCTTTTATCTTTTTTATCATATTTATCCAAGTATATCACACTGATAAAAATTGTAATTTTACTTTATAGTTAACCATATGGGGGGTTAAACCTATGATCTTTCGAGTTTAAGCTGGCTGGCCCTCCTACACGAAGTTAGAAACCTTTTGATGCAGGGGAAGATTGAGTTTTATTACCACACCCTCCAATACACTGTTTAGCCTCTAACTCAATTTATAAATAATCAGTTCTCTCGCCTTAATCAGCTGTAGGTATTTTATGAAAAGGGTAGTTGACACCAACCAAACTTTTGATAATATATAAACATAAAGCGCCGAAAGGCTCCGAGAAACTCCCGCTATTTTTGACGGGGGTTTCGATTTTTCACAAGAAGCTTTTGATATTTTCTTTTATTTAAATATATATATCATTAGAGATTTCATACATCTTTCTATTAAATCTTTTAACGCTGACTAATCTTATTTGGGCTAATATAGCAGATACCTCCTGATTATTTGGGTCAGCATAGTTGAAATAAAAGTCAAATTCTTTTTGTTTTGTTGTGAGGGGGACTATCCAAAACATTTGATTGTTAAATTTCTTGATAACTAAAACTGGACGAATGAAATTATTTCCTGTTCCATTTTGTTCATAACCTATATTTTGTCCAAGACTACTCATCCACACCTCCTTTCTTTTGGAAATTTTTCAGGTACAATTTCAGTCTTGTCGATTTCTTTTTTCAAGTCATTCCAATAATCAAAATTTTTTTGCATAAATTAATAATAAAGTATCGACATTAAGAATCTATAAACTTTTTCTAAGGAATTTGCGGAGATTTTCTGAATTTTTATCCTATTGAAAAACCCGCCTGCTGCGACAGGTGGTTTTCCACGTGCCGCGCAATGCGGGCTATTGTTGTCTGGAGATCATCGGTTTAAAGTGGGCATGACAGATCAGAGACCAACCAAGGAATTGAATTACGAAACCACTTACGGTCAGCGCTATATCCTCAGCTATTGGACCACCGATGAGTAGTAGGATGGTTCCAATCGTAAAAAAGGTATATCCCATACACCAACATATATAAACAAGATCAGATTCACAATCATCATCCTCGGATAAGCATAACTTGGTCACAAAAGTCCAAAGAATAATTAACACTGTATCCCAAAAGCCGGTCATCACAATAAAAAGAACTGTGTTAGTGTGCATTTCAATCAGTTGTTTGAAGTTTGAGGCACCCGTCACCGGATTGTAAAAGGTGCTTTTCAGCAAAACATTACAACTTGTTTAAATCTGTGTCAATAGGCATTAATATTTATCCAGTATATTATGGCTTATTTTAGGTATTACACTCTCCCCCGCACAAGAAATTACACCCCCTTGGGAACATTGCGAGTTGCAACGAGCAGAGCCAGTTTTCAGCAGAAAACCGGCGTGTTTCCAAGGGGGTGTAATTTCTGGTGCGGGGTTGTATAATTCGTAAAAATATGTATTAATATAGCAGTCAGATTATTAGCAATTCCAAGCACTGTAACCCCTGCCGCGCAATTCAGAGACCCAAGCAGGAGCAGTACTTGATTTTTTATTTCATGACAACAGATACAAATACAACTGATTCAGTGGTTTCCACAGAAGAAGTTACAACAGCGGGTGTCCTAAATGACACAGAGATGGAGGCAGCGGAGGCTATCGCACAAATGAACACAAGTGTGATGTCAAAGATTATTGCAGATTCACACACTCCCCCAAGTGTTACAGACATCGTGGAGGGTAAGGTTATCGCAATAGACAAGAAGGGAGTCTTTATTGATCTCCGACCATACGGAACTGGAATCATTTATGGTAGAGAATACATAAGTGCCAGAGACATTCTAAGAAAGGTTAATATTGGAGACAGTATTGCCGCAAAGGTGGTTGAAGTTAATAATGCAGATGGTTATATTGAACTTTCACTTAAGGAAGCTAAGCAAGCACTTATCTGGAGTGAAGCAGAGAGCGCAATCAAAAACAATACAGTTTATGATGTTCCTGTTCTTGAAGCCAACAAAGGAGGCCTTCTTATGGCATGGCAAGGTATTCAAGGGTTCCTTCCAGCATCTCAATTGAAAGCTGAAAATTATCCAAGAGTTGAAGAAGGAAACAAGGATAGAATTCTTGAAGAACTCAAGAAGCTTGTTGGACAAAAACTTTCAGTCACAATTATTGCAGCATCTCCTAAGGAAGGTAAACTAATCTTCTCTGAGAAGAATATTGCAGAAGGAGGTGAGAAGGAGAAAGTTGCAAGCAAATACGTTGTTGGCGATGAAGTTGAAGGAACTGTAACTGGAGCCGTAGACTTCGGAGTATTCGTTAAGCTTGAAGAGAATCTAGAAGGTCTAGTTCATATTTCAGAAATTGACTGGGCGCTAGTTGAGGATCCTCGTACAATGTTTAAGGTTGGAGAAAAGATTAAAGTTAAAGTTATAGAAATTAAGGATGGTAAAGTTTCCCTATCAATCAAAGCACTTAAGCCAAATCCATGGAAGGATGCTGAGAAGAAATACAAGAGAGATGATATCGTTACTGGAGTTGTAATTAAGTACAACAAGCACGGAGCTCTTGCAAGTATCGAGGAAGGAATCGCCGGCCTAGTTCACGTTTCAGAATTTGGAAGTGAAGTTAAGCTAAAAGAGAACCTTGAACTTGGTAAAAGTTATACTTTTAAGATAAGTCTATTTGATGCTAAGGAGCAAAAGATGGCACTTTCTTTTGTTGACAAAAACAAGAAATAGGATTAAAAGTAAAGGGTGCAGGCACAATTTCTTTATTTTGTACTGCCAATGTTGGAGCCAAACTGCTGTTTGATTCCAACGCTGGCTGTACAATATATGGAGATAATACCCAAAAACACCGGCCTAATTTCACTTGTCTTTGGGTGCGATTGTTGATTCCAAAAGTATGGCATCCAACATCTTTTGTTTAAATAATTGAGGTACACCTCTGTGTATGCGAATAATA
>Ga0247840_10007222_pt1 | contig 15533 bp, 15 predicted proteins | sample LaCruzMarch2015__FD_192404 | JGI IMG/M metagenome (GOLD analysis project Ga0247840, IMG submission 192404) | Freshwater microbial communities from meromictic Lake La Cruz, Castile-La Mancha, Spain - LaCruzMarch2015_17m | ecosystem: Environmental > Aquatic > Freshwater > Lake | place: Spain... | reverse complement strand
ATTTGCGTTTTAATTCCTATTATTAATAATAGGAATTATTATTTATATATTATTATATTAGAAAGAGTAAAAGAAGATTTTTATTCACCAGGATTAAGAGTTCTTTTTAATTCTTTTAATTCATTTTTATATCTTTTAATTAATTTATCTTTATAATTTAACTCACATAGTTTTATTTCATTCTTCATAATTTCTTTTCTAATTAATAATTTTCTTTCATAAGATTCTTCGCTTATTTCATCTATTAATTTTTTTAATTTACTATTCTCTTCTTTAACATTTTCTAATGATTTTTTTAAATTATCAATATCTTCTTTATTTAACTCTTCTATTATTTTTTTTAAATTTTCAATTTCTTCTTTAGATTCTTCTAATAATTTTTTTAATTTTTTATTTTCTTCATCGTTTATTTTAGGTTCATTTTTTTGTTTACATTTTAAAAAATGAGATTCAAATATACTATTTCTATTAAATTGTTTATTACATATATTACACTCATATATTATATGTTCTGTTATTATATTATTTTTATTTTGAATATCTAAACAATATCTAGCTGTTTTTTTATGGTAATTTATATTTGAAATAGAATTAAATTGTTTGTTACAATATTCACATGTATAACTCATTTTAAATTTTATTCAAAATAAAAATTATATTAAAAAAATAATATTATAATTATTTATTATTTAATTAAAAATATTTTTAATTAAATAATAAATAATTATAAATAAGACTATATATGAAGATATTAAATTTATTAATTTTGATTTTAATTCTTATTATTTTTAATAAGAATCAATAATTATAAAATGAATATTTTTATTTTATAATTGTCTTTAATTAAATATGATAAATATACATCAAAAATAATTTTCTTTTATTTCCAAAATTCAAAGAAAATAGTTGGAAATAAAAGAAAATTGCTAATATATATATTATTATATATTTACATATATATATTCTATTTAATTTTTAGAGTGAAAATAAATTAAAAGTGATAAACATATAAATATATAAAAAATAGAAAAATAAAAATCTCTATAATAAAAAAATTTACAACAACAAAATTTGTTGTAAAAAATTTTTCTTAGGCCAAATTATTTTTTTATATATAACTAATTAATTAATTATATATATTCAAATTTATTCATTTGCGTTTTAATTCCTATTATTAATAATAGGAATTATTATTTATATATTATTATATTAGAAAGAGTAAAAGAAGATTTTTATTCACCAGGATTAAGACTTCTCTTTAACTCTTCTAGTTCATTTATACGTTTTAATTAATTTATCTTTATAATCAATCTCAAATTGTTTTCTTTCATTTTTCATAATTTCTTTTCTCATTAATAACTTTCTCTCAGTACATTCTTCATTTAATTCTTCAATTAATCTTTTTAATTTATTATTCTCTTGTTTAGAGTCTTCTTTATATTCTTGTAATAATTTTTTTAATTTATTATTTTCTTCTTTAGATTCTTCTAATAATTTTTTTATTTTTTCAAGTTCATCTTTATTTGATTTTAATTCAAATCTTTCTTTGCATTTTTCTAAATGAACTTGATAATGATCATTTCTATTAAAATTTTTATTACATATTTCACAGTTATATTTTCCATCTTCTATTCTATTTTGTATATTTAAACAAAATTTAGCTGTTTTCTTATGATTGTTCAAACTAGAAGAAGTTTTAAATTCTTTGTTACAAAATTCACAGTTATAGTTCATTTTTAATATAATTCTAATATTAAAAAGTTAAGTTATTTTTATATATTTATTTATTTATCATTTAATTAAAAATATTTTATTTAATAATTATTTTTAATTAAATATGATAAATAAATAAGAAGAGTTTAATTACAATTTTTACCAAAGATAGGAGGTATATTATTATTAAGAGTAAGATAAATACTAAATAGTTCAGTTTCAAATTTTCTAATAACATAAGGAATAATTAATGTATCTAAGCCAAAAATATTTATTTTCATCTCTTCTATATCATGAAAATAAACTTTAAAATAACAAGTTAAATTATTTATTAAACATTCTCTTATAAACTGTTGAAACCATTTATTTGTTATAGATCCAGAATCATATCTACCTCCATTAAAACTATTTATTCTACCTCCAATACCTTGAGATTCAGAGAAAGAACCAATTTTAACAATAAATTTATCTACACATAATAAATATAAACCTTGTTTTTTTAAAGATAAAATAGAAGGTAAAGAAAAAGAGTTTAAATTGTGATCTGATTCATTATTAGGTATTATTTTATTATTAGAATAAGAAAGATAAATAGTATTCGTAAATAATTTTTTTATTAAAATATTATTTCTTTTAAAATTTAATAATTTATTTAGTTTTAAACATATATTGTTTTCAGTTAATAGAGAAAAAGGTATATTATATTTAATAATATCCTTAATATAAATTTCATATATAAAATGTTTTTTATATAATTTTAATCTCTCTATATCATTTAATGATAAAATATAACTTATTATTTGTTTTTTATTTTTTAAAAAAGAGTAATTACTTGTTTGTATACTTGATAAATTAATTTTTTTTAATGAAACAATATTCATTCTTTTAATTAATTTATCTCCTGAAGATATAGTTAATTTATTCAAACACTTTTTCTCTTCTAAATTATCTTTTTTAGATATTTTTAATTTTTTATTTTTGTTATTATATTGATCGTCATTTATATTAGTAATATCATTATATTTTCTTTTTTTCTTATTTTTATGTATATTATCCATTAATTTTTATATTCAACTGAATATAAAAATCTTATATTTAAATAAATCTAATTTTATTAATTTTCTTTTAATGAAAATCGATTTTTCCTTAGGAAAAATTAAAAAAAACATTTTCTACATCTTGGAACATATATATCATTTTTACCTACTAATATTTGTGAAGAACTATCAATTAATCTTTTAGTAAAAGGAGCATCATTACTACAAATAGAACATTTAGCAGTTAAATGAATAATTTGATCAGCTTTAGCATATAAAAAATTAGTAACAGAAAAAGGTTCCATTTTATAATCAGAATTTAAGAAAGAAATAAATAAATGTTTATCTTTAGTTAGAAGGAAATCAATAACTAAATCAATATCTTTAAAAAATTGACATTCATCGATAAAAAAATAATCATATTGATTTAATTTATCTTTTGATAAATCTAAAAATTCATTAAAAGTATGAAAAGAAGAATTAAATATTAAATTATTATTTAATGTATTTAATCCATTATGAGTAGAGATACAACTATTATTATTATATCTTTTATCTAAGATATGATTGATAACAAATACTTTCTTGTTCTGTAAAGTTAATTCGTTTATTTTGTTTACTAAATAAGAAGATTTCCCTGAAAACATTGGCCCGGTTATAATTGTTAAAGTCATTTTTATTTAGGTTATATGTAGAAAAATTATCTTTAATAAGATATATAATATACATTTTATTATATATCCTTAAATTGGAAACTTAAATTTCATTTAATTAAACAGACATTCCAGTGCATTTAGCAAGAGTATAAGGTAAAGTATCTAATTCATATTCTAATCTAGTTTGTTGTTTTATAGTTTTAATATTTTTAATAATAAAATCTAATCTATCTAATTGTTGTGTAGATAAATCTATATCTTTATTTTGTAATGTCTTTATTTTTATTTTTCCTATAATTGGTTCTATTTCTTTTATATCTTGTTTTATATCTTGTTTTATATCTTGTTTTACTTGAGGTATATCTTTGTTTTTATAAAGGGCTAAGCCCTTATCAAATTCTTCATCTTTTACAAAAGATACTTCAGAAATAGGGAATAATTTAAGAACATCTTTTTCTTTTTTTTTAATTTCTTTTTCTTCATCTTCTAATAATTTTTGTAATTCATTAATCCTTTCTTGTTCAAAATCTATTTCAGGTTTTATTTTAAGATCTTCCTTTTTTAATTCATCTTGAATAACATTAAGAACTTTTTTATTTTCTTCATCTATTTCTTTATCAATTTTAATTTCATTTTCTTCTCTTACAGGGATATAATCTTCTTTTAAAGAAGGTTTTAATATATTTTTAGAATTTTCAATAATTAAATTAATATCTTCTAATTTAGATTTAATTTTAGATTTAATATCAAAACAAATTTGGGATTTATTTTTTAAAGGTATATCGCCTAAATTAAAATCAATAATAATTTGTTTTAATTGATTAATATTAAATTTTTTTTCACAGTTATCTTGTAGTTTCATATATATATCATTTAAAATATTAAATGTAGATAAAATATTACCAGTATCTTTTTCTTGTATTTTAGGTTCAATTACTTTAGAAGTTTTTTTAGATAAAGATGAATCTTTTTGTTCAGATGAAACACCTGAATCATCTATAATTAATTTTTTAAGTTCATTAAGGACGAGTTTACATTGTTCTTGTCTTTTTAATTTTTTAAAATTAGCAACAGAAATTCTTTTAGCAATTTGTAAATTAAATTTCAAATCAATGTTTTCAAGATCAGATTTAGAGAAATTAGGATCTCTATCTAAAGAACAAGATTTTTCAAGACTATTAATTAATTTTTTAATTATATCTGAACTTTCTTTCATTTTTTTAATAGATGTATCTTTATTTAATTTATCATCCATATCTTTATCTTTTAAAATATTTTTTTGTTGAATAAATTGACTAAAATCTTCAATAGGATCTTCAAAAGATAAAATATTTTTATTATATTCTTTTAATACTTTTTTCTTTTCAGAAGAAGATAGAGAATTATATAAAGTAATTATATTTTTAATTGTTTGATAATTAAAAGGTTCGTTAGAGATATTTGGTTCAATATCAGATTTATTATATAATTTAAATATATATTTGTATAATTTTTCAGTTAAATATTCATTATCATCTATATTTGAAAATATATTTTCATTTTTACTTATAATATTAAATAAAATGGACTTGAATTGTAATTCATTTAAAGAATTTAAGAATTTCAAAGTATTTTCTTTTAAAGATTCTTTTTTATACAATATCATAAGAGGATGAAAATTATTAATTAATTTGAAAAGTTTTTTAGTTGAATTAGAATCTTTGAAATCAAATAATTGTATATTTTCATTATTATATAAGACCCATACATATTGTTTTGAATCATTTAATCTTAAAGATAAATTAATAAACTCTTTAAATTTATCAGAATATAGAATAATAGAGGTAGGAGATAAAATATGATTACCATATTTATTTTTTATTTGAATAGAATTAAATAAATCAGAGGGTATAGGAATAGATTCATTTAATTTAATTAAAAAGTAATTTTTAATATTTTCAATGGTTAGTAAATCACATAAATTAATAGAATTATTTTGATTAATAGAAATATTTTTATTAATAGATAATAATTTTTTAACATCAGAATCTATTTCAAAGGAGTCAGAAGAGAAAGAATGTAGAGATAAATAATTATTAATGATATCATTTAAATTTAGTTTTTTATCTATAGTTAAATCATTTTTATTTAAATTAAGAATATTTTGATTATAAAAGAAAGTTTTATTAGGTATTAAGATACAGTTACTATTATTATCTTTTATAAATATAGATTTACTTAATTGAAAAGAACATATATCAAATAAATTTAATTTAGTATTATCATTAATAGTATTAATAATTTGATTTATAATGTTTATAATATCTTGATCATTTAAGTTAGATTTATTATTTGAATAAGAAGATAAGAAATCCATAATAAGATTTTTAGTTAAACCTTTAAAACAGTAATCTTCAGAGTTAGGATCAATAGATTGTAATAGTTTGATTAAATTCATATTAATGATATCATTACTATAAACTTTTCTTAATTTTTTTAATAAATCATAATCAAAAGTTTCAGGTATAGATCTTAATAAATGAATAAAAGAATTTATAAAAGTAGATAAAGGGGATATATAAGGTATACCAATACCAATATCATAAGGAGATTCAATAATAATTTGATTAGAAATAAAATTATCATTTTTTAAAGAATTAAATTTTTCTTTTAATTTTTTAATATTTTTAGAGGAACCGGCATAAGTATATTTATCACCATGAGAAGAATCAATTTCAACTTGATCATAGGAAGAATCAATAGAATCATTATTTAAACATAATTTTTGTTCAATATCACAAGTATTATTTTGATCACATTGATAGAAATCTCTAATAGAATTGAAATTATTTAAATTACCACAGATTTCAATATTTTGATCATTAATAGAATTCATTTTATAAATATATTATATAATATATAATATAAAAAATAATATTTTAATTCAATTAAATTAAATAAATGTTTATATTAATATAATATATTAATATAAATATGACTGATTCTAATAAAAAGAAAAAGAGTTGGGCAGATGAAGTTGATGATAGCGATGAGAGTGATTATGGAGAAGAAAGTGATGATTTATGTAACATTGAAGATTTAGAAGATTTAGATGAAAATGATTTAAAAGAAATAGATGAATCTATATATGAAATGGATATAAATAAGGAGATAGACGAACATAAAAGAATAAATATAGAGATAGATAATGAGATAGAGAAAGAGATAATTAATAAAAAGATAGAGAATATATTAGATAATTTAAAAATAGAAATAGGAAATAAATTTGAGAAGGTAAAAGAGGAGGTAAGTATATTAACAAAAAAAAATAAAGAACCTAAATTAAATAAAAAAGAGTCAAAGGAGGAAAATAAAGAAACGAAGATAGTATATTATAATAATAGTAAAATAAAGATAAAGATAATAGATGATATAATGAAGGAAATAGAAAATGTAAAAACAATAGATAATAACAGATATGAAATAAAAGATTCATCAGAAGATAAGAAATATAGAGAGATGTATCATTATGTAACAGGAAGAATAAAGATGCCTTTTAATCAATTTAATAAGATGATAAGAATAGATTATCATTATAATGAGAGAAGATTACAAATATATAGAATATATACAGTTATGAATAAGGATGAATTTGAGAAGATATATATAAGAATAGTAGATGATTTTACAGAGGAATTATTTAAGACGTGTTTTATAGATGATAATAAATTATATATACCATTTTTATATAGTGAACAAGAGGGAAAATATTATGATATGTTAAAATATATAAAATCTAATAAAGAATATGAATTATTATTATATGTAATAAATTTTTAAGTATCTTTTTTATAAATCATTTTTATAAATCATTTTTATAAATGAATCATTAGATTGATAAATAGAGAAATTAAATTTATTATATAAATGAATAGCATTTAAATTATCAGTGTCAACAGTTAAAAATAAAGGATTAATTTTATTTTTATTTACAAATTGTAATAAGTGATTCATTATTTGTTTACCATAACCTTTATTTTGATAGTCATTTAAAATACATATACCCAGCCAATAATTATTTTCATAATCAATATGACCATAAGCGATAGGATTATTATTTATAGTTCCAATTATAGTAAAAACATGATTTTTAATTATATTTAGAGGGAAATCATTAGAAGATAAAAATTTATTAAAATATCTAAAATGATTAGATAAAATATTATTAGAGAAATTTTTTAATAGATATAAAGATTCAAAATTAATAATATCATTATTTTTAATAATATGAATATTCATATTGGTAAAAGTTATAATTATATATGATTATATATAATTATAAATAGTATTAAAAAATATAAAAATAAAATAAATAAGTATAATAAATGAGTAAAGAGAGATTAATAAAAAGATGGGTAGAATTAAATAAACAACCTGATATTAAAATATTAGAATGTAATATATGTGGTTATAAAGATAATATAGATAAATTTATTAAATTTAAAAGTCAAGATATATTTCATGCTGGAGAGTTAATTCGATATAAATGTAATAATTGCGATGTTATATTTGGAGATTTAAGATTTTTAAATTTAAGTAGAGAGGAAATAAGTAATGATTACATAGATTTATATTCATATTATAATGAAGGAGATACAACTATATATATATTAAAAATATTTGAAATATTAATAAAAGAGGGATATATAAGAGATACATATAAAGGAATAGATTATGCATGTGGTAAGAGTGATAAACATTTAGAGATAATAAATAAAAGAGGATATGAGATATATGGATATGATAAATATGTAGATAATAATAGTAAATATTATAAAGGTAGAGAGATAGAAAAGATAAAAGATGAATATGATTATGTATTTACGAATAATTATATAGAACATATAATAGAAATAGATGATTTAAAAGAGATAGTAAAATTAGTAAAAAAAGGAGGAAAAATTATATTTTCAACATCATGTTTTGAATATAAAATAGAATATACACATTATCATACATATTTTTTTATAGGTAGATCAATAGAATATTTAGAGAAAAAATTAGGTATAAAATTAATAGATACATATAATTTAGGAGAATTAGATATAAAGATTAAAGTATTTGAGAAGATAAATCAAGATTTTGATTAATAATAAAATATTCTTTGAAAGATTCATAAATATAATATTGTTGTTTAATATCTAGAGATGGATAAGATGGTAACATAATACCATAATTAGATATTAATTTAGAGAATTCTATAGATGAACTGTTCGATGTATCATCAATAATATGATGTTTTAAATTAGATAAATGAGAATGAATATGAAGATGATAAAATATAGGTCTAATTTGAATATTTTTTTCATTCATAAATTTTTCAAAGTGATTATAATCAAAATGATTAAATTTATTGTAATTAATGATAATAATAAACATCCAGTTAGATTTAGTAGTATTATGATCTGTTTGAATAGTTAAAATAATATTATTTTTAATAAAGTCAGAGAAAATATGTAAATAATTTTGAATAATATTATTTTTAAGATTCATAATATGATTTATATCATTCAGTTGATCATATAATAGAGCTGCTTGAACATTTGTCATTCTATAATTAGTTCCCAAAATATTATGAATATATTTATGTTCGCTCATACCATGACTATGAAAAGTTTTAATAAATTTATAAATATCAATATCATTAGTAAAAAAAGCACCTCCTTCGCCTGTTGTAATAGTTTTATTACCATAAAATGATACAGAAGAACAAAGGGAGTCTTTAGAAGAACCAGAATAAATATCATTATATTTACCTAAGAAACCTTCACAGTTATCTTCAATAAATATAATGTCAGGTCTAATAGATTTTAATTTAGGAACATTAATAATACTACCAAGATTATGAACTATTAGAATGGCGGAATTTGTATCTAAAGATTGAATATATTCAGTAGAGGTATCAATATTTAAAGTTTTATTATCTAGTTTCATAATTTCAATTTGAGATATATCATATTCTAAAAGAGCACAGTTAATAGGAGAAATAAAAACATTATTAGGGACATAAATTTTATTAATAAGAGGATATTTAAATTTCAGGGCTTTAAAAAGACAGTGAGTAGCAGAAGTTCCATTATTAGTTAAAATACAGTATTTAACATTAAGAATAGATTTAAGTTTTTCAGAAGCTAAGTCAATGAAAATACCATGATTGCTAATCCAATTATCATTAATAGATGATATAGCTGAAGATTTATATTTATCTAAATAAGGTTTATATATAGGAATCATAATTTAAATATAAAAGATATATATTTAAATTTAAAAAAACATATGTATAAATTATATATGAATAAATGAGTGATAATATAATAGATAAAGATAATTTTAAATTACATAGATATAATAATAGACAGATAGCATTAGGATTAGGAGATTTATTCATATTAAGATTATTATGTGATACATGGAATGATGAATTTAATTATAATTTCGAGATAAATTTACATACTATAAAAGATTATAGAAATAATAATGAAGAATATAAAAATTTTATAATATATATAATAAGAAAGATATTTAAAGATAAAAGATTTTATATAATTCAAAATTATGAAGAATCATTAACACCTACAAAACAGATATATAGTTTTCATGTAGTATATCCATTTGATTCAAAATATATTAATATTAAAAAATATTTTAATACAGATAAAATAATAGATGATAAGTATATTATATTTCATACAAAAGTTAGAATAGATTATAAGGGTATTACAGATGAACAATTAGATAAATTAGAGAGATTTATAGATACATATAAGAGTAAATACAAGATAATTATAATGGGAGAAAAAATAATAAGCGATATACATGAGAAAAATGTTCATAAAATGACATCAATATATGATAAATTATTAAAATTAAAAAATAATAATGAAGTAATAGATTTAGTTGAAGAGGAGATTATATTAAGACCTAAAATAGAAGTATTTGAGAGAGATATGAGATATATAGCGAATGCAGAGATGAATTTTGGAATAGGATGGGGAGGAAATTTTGGAATGAGTTGGGCAGTAACAGATAAATTTTGTTTTTATATAGATAGTTTAGAACATAATATATTAACATTTTTTATAGATAATAAAAATGGAATATTGAAGAGAAATTATGATGAATTTTTAGATATAATAAAAGAATATTAGAGGACTTGTCCTCTTTAGAGTATATATATTAGTTATCTTCTGTAAATATATATATATAAATTAAGAAGAAGATTTATTTTTATTTACATCTTTATATAAGAACCATATAATAACAGCAGCAACGATAATAATCATTATAATAATCATTTTATACATATTTTTTTCATATTCAAAGTATCTAGTACAATATGGACATTTATGATAATGATTTATATAATCATAACAGGGTCTTTTCCTTGAATAATATGAATAATCTGAAGGTATTTTAACAGCTTGATTCATATTAGTAGAGATATCATCATAAATTTGAGTAGGAGGTATACCAGCATTGATATTATTTTGAATATCAACATAATTATTATTTTTATTAGATTGAGTAGAGAGATATTGAGGAGAAATTTTTCGAGGATGATCTTTATTAGCTAATTCAGGATATTGTTTTTCAAATATTTCTGAACCTTTATAAGGAAATTGATTAGCTACTAATCTATTTTGATATTCAGAAGGAGGGTTCATAGCAGAGTCAATTTTATATTTGTTTAATTTAGAAGCAGAATTATAATCATCGTCTAGAGACTTATAATTATTACTCAAATAATTAAAAGGATTTTCGTCGATAATAGTAAAATTTATATTATTATTATTCATCTTTATTTTAAATTAAAAGATTAAAAAAAAATATTTAAGAAATGAAAGATATAAATAATCAATTAATAAATTTGGAAAAGAGTATTTCCATATCTACATCAGGTTATAAAAAAACTATAATTTATAGTTTAATAGGAGGAATAATACCATTTATATTATTTAGACCTATATATATGTATAAGAAAGAGATAGAGAAAAAAGTAATGGAAAAGAATAATAGAAAGGTAAATGTATATGTAGAGAAATTTAAAGTATCATATAAAAAAATAACAATAATGTATATAATCTATGTAATAATAACATATTTGATGTTAAAATATGTATATAAATTATAAATATTTTATAATAATAAAATTATAAAATATAAATAAAGAACAAATTAATTTTTCCTTTTTACTTAGTAAAAGCCTTTTTCATAAGAAAAAGGAAAAAATCTATTTTGACTTTATTCAGACAGATAGTTCTCGTTCGAAAAATTAAGAGAAATCAATATCAGTTATATCAATTAATAAATTAGTTAAAGTATTAGAATATAATTTTAATTTATTTTGATTACCACATAACATATCATAATAATGGTCCATTATTTTTAAGGTATTTTTTTTATTTATAGTATAATTTGATGGTAAAATCCAACCAGAATTAATATCAAATTTAGCACCAGGTAAAATTTTATCAATATAAAATAACATAATAGAAGTAATTTGATTAGTTAACTCTTTATTTTCTAAAATAATATTATCAGAATTAATATTTATTTGTTGAATTAAATAATCAAAATTATTTAATGAATCATTAGATACTACTCTCACCGCGTATTCGTCTGGTATTTGTTCCGTATTAACATTATACTCTTCTTTCATTTGGTAATTTTCTGATTTTTGTATCGAGTTTGGTTGATTAATATAAACATCAGTCGTAGAACTATATCTTTTATATAAGAATTCAAATAATTTACTAATGAATGTAGATAAAAGATTGTAAGAAAATAATCTAATATAAGTATTTTCTTTTAAATTACAATTTTGATTATTTATAATAAACTCACTTGGAGATTCATATGTAATTAATGCAGTATTATTAGATTTTTTTGTTATATATATATCTTTAATAAATTGTTGAATTGCCATTTTTATATTTTCTTTCATTAACATATTACTCATTTCATCTAAAATTTTACTACCTTGAGGAGTTGATCCTATACCAGATTTAGAATTCATTAATATTTTAATGATATCTTTACCAAAATTAAACATTGTATCAGTTAAATACTTCATATCAGATTCTGTTAAAGTATTAGTATTAATTATTTTTAACTTAATACCAACATCTGGAAATTTTATATTAGGACAATCTATTTTCAATTTTTTAATATTATATTCTAAATTGTTAATAACTATTTCATCTATATTTTTTAAATTTAATAAATAATTACTAATATCTAGTGAGATATTATTCATATAATTAGAAATCTCAATTTGTTCATTTTGTTTAATTTCATTTTTTAACGGAGAAGATTGTAATTCTAATAATATATTACTTTCATTATTAATAGGAACAGCCATACCTCCAATAAATTCTGGGACGACACCTGCTCCAACTGCAAATGATTTAGTCTGATTATTAATAGGAACACCCATACTTCCAATAAATTCTGGGACTAAACCTCCAATACCATCTCCTCCAGCTCCAGGAGTATAAATTGCAGTACGGGGTACATTAGTTCCAAAACCACCTCCTACAGGGGAAGAAACTGAAGTACGTGTTACATTGATTCCAATACCTAAATCCTCAACATAAAATGTAGAAGGAATATTAATATTATTAGATTTACTTAATAAAATGAAATATAATATAATATCAGAAGTCATTTTATTTAATTCATTTTCTAAGTTTTTTTTCTCTTCATCTTTTAATTTAATATTATTATTTAATTTATCAATTTGATTTGAAATTCTATCTTTTTCATTTTGAAAAACAGGATTAATTAAAGATGGACATATTTTATCTTTAATAAAATTTAATAAAATATAAATATTATTATTAATAAGTTCAAAGATTAATTTTTTTCTAGGGTCATTAATAATAGTATTAGATATTAAAACAGATTTATTTAATATTTTTTCAGCATCATTTAATTTATCAAATAATTCTTTTTTATCTTTAGATAAATCTTTAAATTCATTTTCTATTTTTTTATATTCATCTTGAGATTTTTTATTTTGAATTTCCATATTATTTTTATATTCATTTAAAGTTTTATTTTCAATTTCTATTTTTTTATATTCATCTTGAAATTTTTTATTTTCATTTTCAATATTATTTTTATATTCATTTAAAGTTTTATTTTCATTTTGAAGATTAGTTAATTTATCTTTTATATTTTTTTCAACTAATTTATATTTTTCTAAAATATTATTTATATTTTCTAAACGTAATGTTTCTAAATCTTTTAACTTTGTTTCTATCTCTGTTTTAAAGTAAAATTGAGAGGGTATTGTTGTTTTCTTACTTAATATATTTTCATAACCAGAGAAATACTGAGGGAATAATGTTTTTCCTGTATTAATTAAAGTTAATAATTCATAATTTTTTTTATTTAAATTATTAAAATCATCTAGATTCATTTCAGTAAGTGGTTTTTCTAAAATTTTATTTATATCTTTAATAACAGAATCTATTTTATCATCTATTTTAGAAGTCATATTTTTATAAAAATAATAGATAAGTCCTAAAACAGATAAAATAATTAAAAAAATAACAATTAAAGAAGTATTAGAAAAAGTTTTACAATCCTGTGATTTTAAAATAGCAGATGTATCAATAGAATCGCTCATTTTATAATTTTATAATTTATAATTTATTATAAATAAAAGAAAATAAATTAAAAGAATATAATTATATTTTATATTAAAATAATATAAAATGTCAACATCTAAATTTGATAGACGAAGTTTTAGAGTTCAATTTGAAACAGGATATAAAATTAATAATATATCTTTAGTTAAAAGTTATATAATACCAAAAAAAGTTGAAGTAGATAATGGAAAAATAAAAGGTAAAAAAGAAATGTATGATTTTAAATTATCAATTAATGGAGTTATAATAGAACATTCATACGAAGATGATAAATTTTATTATTTTGATTTTAAAAATATTAGAGATATGTTAAGAGATATAATACCTACAAACGAAGAAGAGAATGAAATGTCAAATTTAGAGACAATGATAGCATATAATTCATTATGTGCACATAATGCGTATAAGAGTATATTAAATGATAAAGAATGTAAGAATATATTTAATAATACAATATTTACAAATCAAGATATACACATAAAATTAATAACAAAATGTAGAAATAAATTTATAGAATTAGAAGAGGAATATTATGTATCTGATATACATAAAATAAATAATTAATTTTTTTCTTACAACAGATAAAACGGATAATATTTTAGAAAAACCAAGAACAACATAAATAAATGATAATTTTGAATTAAATAAATGAGAAATAATAAATATATTAAAGATTTATCAAATATTTAAGAATATAAAAATGGATATTGATAAATTGGTTAATGATTTTATTACAAAAGTTAATTTCAAATTTAAAAATGGAGATATAATAGATAATAAAAAAGAATATTTTAGTATATATACAAATGTAACTCAAGAAAGAACATTAATAATTAATAAAAACATTGAAAAAAATAATGTAAATATATTAAAGAATATTCTTAAAACACATAAAATAAAACCTAAAAGTTATTTAAAAAAGGATTTAATAGAAGAAGTTTTACCTATTTATTTAGATATATTTAGTAATCTTAATGAAGATAAATATATTGAAAATGAAGATTTTGACATGGATGAAGAATCAGAAGATGAAGAATCAGAAGATGAAGAATCAGAAGATGAAGAATCAGAAGATGAAGAATCAGAGGATGAAGAATCAGAGGATGAAGAATCAGAAGATGATTTAATAACAATACAAGAAGCAGAAGATATATTTAACAATTTATTTATAAGATGGGAAGAAATAGATGGAGATATAGAAGGTAGAATAAGACAAGATAAATTAGAAGATTTTTTAAATATTAGAATATATAATATAAAAAAAGAATTTCTAGAGGAAGGAATACCTATAAAACTTAGAACTAATATAAATGAAAAAAATATAAAGGTATATTATAGTGATGGTATAAATACATATTCTTTTGTTAGAGAGAAAATATTATACGGATAAATAATTATTTGAAAGAAAAATAATATAGTAATAAAGTTTAAAA
>Ga0247840_10007214_pt1 | contig 15541 bp, 11 predicted proteins | sample LaCruzMarch2015__FD_192404 | JGI IMG/M metagenome (GOLD analysis project Ga0247840, IMG submission 192404) | Freshwater microbial communities from meromictic Lake La Cruz, Castile-La Mancha, Spain - LaCruzMarch2015_17m | ecosystem: Environmental > Aquatic > Freshwater > Lake | place: Spain... | reverse complement strand
AAGCAAAAATCCTCAAGGCGTTCGGGCAGGAAATCAGCAGCGGGGTCTTACACGAGATAAAGATGTAATTAGCTGTATTGTCTGCTTTTTTCAAGGAAAAAGTGGCGAGTCGGTTAAACTCCTGTCAATGAACTGGTTGCCATTCATGCCTGGCATGCGCATGTCCACCACGGCTACGTCGAAGCGCTCCGAGCCAAGAGTCTCGATCGCCTCCTCCCCCGAGGCGAAGCATACAGTTTCGAAGCCCGCGTCCTGCAGGTAGTCAGCCAGACTGTTGCGTACCAGTTGCTCGTCGTCGAGGATGAGAATGCGCGCTCGGGTTTGTTTGTTCATATGGATATCTCTCCGTAAGGCAGTCTGATGATGATATTTGAGCCTTCCCTAGGGGTGGACTCAACAGAGAAAGAGCCGCCGTGGTTCTGTGTCACTATGTAGTAGGAGACGGACATGCCCAGTCCCGTACCCACGCCGATTTCCTTGGTCGTGAAAAAAGGCTCGAAGAGGTGAGAGCGGGCGTACTCGTCCATGCCGCAGCCATTGTCTTGTATTTCGATACGAACGAACCCAGGCTCCTTGGCGACGCGCACCGCGATGCGCGGCGGCTTGGTCTTGCGGTCGTTGTGCTCCATCGCCTGGGCCGCGTTCTTGAGCAGGTTGATGAGCACCTGCTCGATCTGGGTCTCGATGCAAGGAATCTCTGGCGTATCCGGTTCGATCTCCACTGTCACGTCGATGTTGTTGAAATCATATCGCTTCTTGATGTCGTAGTCGTTGGCGGCCCATGTCAAGGCGTTGCTCACGAGTTGGGACGGCTCGCAGAGCGCGCGCGAGGACACGCTGCGCCGACTGAAGTTGAGCACTTCTCGGATTATGCCCGAGGCGCGAGCAGTCATGGACTGAATTTCCTCCAGGTACTTGTACACCTTGCGCTCGGCAAAGTACCCGCAAAGAGTGTCGGCATCCAGCCCGAAAGCCTGGGCGGCTTCGCGGTTCCGGTCACTAGGCTGCAGCCGCGACTTGAGGACCTGCACCGCGCCGCTTATCCCTCCCAAGGGGTTGTTAATCTCATGGGCGATGCCAGCGGCAAGACCGCCCAAGGTCATCATTTTCTCGTTCTGCACCATCATTTCCTCAATGCGCACCCGCTCGGTCACATCGTCAACGCGAATGACCGCGCCCTCGACGCCATTGGTGATCAGAGGATAGACGACCACGTCCTCGACGACGCTTCGGTCACCTCGGCGTAACTCCATGCGTTCCAGACGTCGCGGCTTGCGCTCCTGCACGGTGGAGCGGATGTCCTCGATAAAACGTGTCATCTCAGGGACCATATCCGTGAGCTGACATCGCAAGGCCCCCTCGGCCGACACGCCAGTCTTGCGGGCCGCCTCGATGTTCCAGTGGGTGATCCGGACCTCACGGTCCACACCGATAAGCGCTGACGGCATGGAGTCGATGATGTTGCGGATGTAGCTTCGGGTGCGGGCGAGTTCCTGCTCGGTTTTTTTTCTTTGCAAGGCAAGGGAGTACAACGCCGTGAGTCGTTTGACGACCTCCAGGTCGCCCGGGCGGTAGCCGTGCTCGGTGTTGGCCAGGGCGAATATGCCCAGGAGTTCGTCGCCGATCAGCGAAGGCGCGCCAAGAAAGTTGTTGATGGGCAGGTGTCCAACGGGGGGCCCGCTCGACCGTTCGTCCGTGACGGGGGCATTGGTCAACAGGGAAGCGCGATTGCGCAACACCTCCTCACACAGTTCAATGAATTCGCTGGAAATGAACTGTTTTCCCGGGAGCTGGCGCGACTCCCAGTCCTCGTTCGTCAAGGTAGGCGAGACCAGATGGTCAGTCGCGGGGTCGATGTGTTTGGCAAAGCCAAGGGCGCTGCTAGTGAGTCGCCTGCCCGCCTGGACCACCATCTCGGATATCTCTTCGAGTGAACCGGAGGAGAGGAGGGACTGGGAGACGTTGGCCATCTCCAGGTTGATCTGGGATTGAGCGGCCAGCTCACGTTCGTAGCGCCATCTCTCCAGCATATTGAGCAGTATCTCGCCGGCCAGATGCAGCAGTCTTACGTCGCTCTCGGACCACTGTCGGCCCCCCCGCTGCTCCACGCCCACCAGCCCCAGCAATTCACCTTGTCCGATCAGAGGGGTGTAGAGGCCCGCTCCGAGGCCCGAAACCGACATCTGAGAAGCACTCGCGGAGACCGTATTGCCCTGCTCCAGTCCAGAGAGAAGCCAGTCCGGCAGCGACTCCCGGCCCGAATTTGCAACAATTCCTCCTCCCTTCTCTCCCTGTGAACCTGTCCATTCCCAATACTGCCCTGAAGGCCTCTCCGCCGAGGGAAAACGACTGACCATGGCCCGGTCAACGTCCAAGAATTCGCCCACAGCAGTTAGGTTCGCGGCAACACCCTCGGGTATCTCGGCCCCGGAAAAGGCCAGGGACCGCCGGGACAGGCTGGAGACGAGATTCTCTATCTCGATTCGACGTTGGAGTTGGTCGGTCATGCTGTTGAACGCCGCGGCCAGGACACCGATTTCGTCCTGGCGTCGCAGCTCGACCCGAAGTTCGAGTTCGCCTCTGGCTATCTTCCCCGCCACCCCGGCAAGCCGCGAAAGGGGTGTGGTGAGACTCCGCGCGAAGACAATGGACACTGTGATCGCCAGCGCCATCGACATTAACGTCAGCAAAGCGGTGGTCGTCATGGTGGTGCGCACCGAATGCAGGGCCTCTGCCTGGTCCTGCTCGGACAGAATCACCACATCCAGGTCAGGCAGCCGGAGGTGAACCCCCATGACCATGATGTCCCGGTAGTCCGGGTACACGTCCTGACCATCGTCCATGTCGCTCAGCGCTATAACCACTCCTTTGTTGTCCAGAATCGTCTTGTTCTGCTCGTAGCCCTTGAAACGCGATTCGGTGAGCAGCATCCGGTCCTGGGCCACTATGTACGTCTCGCCCGTTTCACCCAGACCCGACCGTTCGAGCATGATCTGGTTAAGTCGATTCAGACTAGTCCGACCGCACAGCACTCCAACCACCTCTCCCTGACTGTCCCGGACGGGCTCGACAACCACCAGCCCCCTTTTCACGTAGCCATCCCCGTTGACGACCGATGATTCGAGATGAAAGCCAGGATGCTGCAAGCCCGAGCGGAAGAACTGCGCATCCTGAAAAGTGGCTGCCCCCCTGGCGTTATCGGAAGAGGCGATGACCCGCCCCCGCGTATCCAGCAGCATCAATTCATGGAACTGACCATGGGCCCGGACCGCCCGTCGCAGATGCTCGGCAATCCCAGCAGCCCCCTGGGCCAACGGTGAACTCGCGGGCGCCATCTCCCGGATCAGGCGAAGCGTCGTCGCCAAGTCCTCCTGCCAGTCCCGGATCTCTGCCTTCTTGAGCACCGCCGCGGCCGTCAGCTTATCAAACGCCGCCGCCTTACCAACCTGTTGCGTGAGCAGCACCGCACTGACACCGATCAGCAAAGACGGCGTCAGCGCCAGCAACACGAACAAGATCAGCAGTTTGCCCCGAAGGCTGCGAATGCCAACGCGTTCCACCAGCTTGGCTATCACAACAACACTCCCTTCCGCCACATACACCCTCCGTATCGATTGGCTTTCCTTGGCCCTGCGCCTCCGTCTTATACGCCATTATATGCTAGTTTTCTCTGAATCTTTCAAGTGTAAATCTGTGGGTGGTCTTTATTAATCGGCGAATGGTAGTGAAGCTCCAACTTGCCTTGCGAGGATTCTCGGGATCAAGACTTAGAGCTTATCCGTAAATAGCCCCAACTTTCCTCTGTGGTCCAAAAGAATCTTTTGAAAGCAAAGCATACTGTTGTCGTTGCCGCTGACGGCCAGAAAGCGATTCAGCGCCTCGCAGAGCAGGACTTCGACCTGATCCTCATGGACATCCAAATGCCCGTCATGGACGGCGTCGAAGCGACAAAACGCATCCGCAACGGAGATGCTGGAGCAGACAAATCAAACACGCCCATAATTGCTATGACCGCGTACGCCATGTTGGGGGATAAGGAAATGTTTCTGGCGGCGGGCATGAACGATTACATTTCCAAGCCGGTGGATATTGCGGCGCTCAAGGAAGTCATCGAGAAGGTTATGACGTCAAAGAAAGGCTGATTGTCAACGCAAATAAAAAGGGGGGGGCCGAAGCCCCTAGGCCGAAGTTTTTGTCTCTCCCCCCCTTATTCTCTGTGTAACACTTTGAAATTTTGAGCTATATGGCGCGCTCGTCCTGCGAAATTGTACCCATGTAAATCCTCAAAAATCACTTGACTTCCGTGCTAACTGTCCATATTGGGTAGCCATGTACATCGAAACCGTCCCAAACAGGAACTCGCCCCCGTGTACGCTTCTACGCGAAGCGTATCGGGAAGGGGGCAAGGTAAAAAAGAAAACCATCGCCAACCTCACGCACTGGGCTCCCAAGGTTGTAGAGGGTCTCCGAGTCCTGCTCAAGGGGGGCAGGGTGACGTCTGTAGAGGAATCCAATGATTTCGACATAGTACGTAGCCTTTCCCATGGTCATGTGGCTGCTATCTTTGGCGAAATTAGGGTGCTGAAGCTTGACCGGTTGTTGTTATCCAGAAATTGCCCGGAAAAAAGCCTAGCTTTGGCACTCATTGCTTCGCGGATCATCAATCCCCAATCCAAAATAGCGACCGCAAGAGCTCTTTGGGCAGAAACGGCCTCGACAACCCTTGCCGAAACAGTGGGAATCGAATCCTTCACAGATGCTGAACTCTATGGCGCAATGGACTGGCTGCTGGAGCGCCAGCCTCATATCGAAACAGCCCTCGCTAAGCGTCATCTCCGCGACGGAACCTTAGTGCTTTATGATCTGACCTCGACATACTTTGAAGGTCATTCCTGCCCCCTGGCCAAGATCGGATATTCTCGCGACGGCAAGAAGGGGACTCCTCAGATTGTATTTGGCTTATTGACAGATTCGACGGGGTGTCCCGTATCTGTTGAAGTGTTTGACGGTAACTATGCAGATGCAAAGACACTATCCAGCCAGATACAAAAGATAAAGAGCCGATTTGGGCTGAGCCGAGTTATTATGGTTGGCGACCGCGGCATGCTTACCGAGGCGCGCATTCGTGATGACTTGCGCCCAAATGAGGGATTTGAGTGGATTACATCTCTTAGGAATACACAGATCAAACGGCTGGTTGTCAACAAGTCCTTTCTATTGTCTTTATTTGAGGAAAAACATCTTGCAGAAATTAGCGACCCTGATTTTCCCGGAGAGCGTTTGTGGGAGCGCCCCAAACTTCAAAACCCCAATTCTCTGAAAAGTGGCGGGGGAGAGGAATCCGCACTCACATGGCAACACCATATAACGATTATTCTTTTTTGATATTGAAAATCCGTCTATACGGAAATCTATACGGTATTGATACGCGTTACGAGGTGACAATCGACGCCAAATGATTAAGCATGTAGGTCGCGGATTGATCGACTCGGCACTTCCCCACCTCCCGTCGGCGACTCCGGTCAGCCGTCCTCACAAAGCCCCCCCCCAGTGGACACACTGCTATCTCCTGCGCCATCGGCGTGCAGCCCCAGGTCCGTCACGCCGCCGGCGAGCATCGAGCGCAGCCTCCGGCGAATCGGGCCAACCTGGCCAGAAAGTTCGACGTCCACAAATCGCTTCTGCGAGCCTTTCACGGCCGCGACCATGTCAGACGCCATGCGCGATGCACATCCCGTCATGGGGCCGTCTGTGCGAATGTTGCACGTTGTGGCTCTCTTCGAGTTCACGATGAGACGTTTTGATGGAGAGCGCCGGCTTAGAGAGGCCGCGTGTGGCCGGCTTTTTGTAGCGAGCAGGGTCGGGGGCGTCGCGCCGCTGGAAGCTGTACGGAGCTAAGCCCGAACATTCGCCCATGTTCTTCCTGCCAGGCGCGGGCATGCTCAGACACCCTTTCCTCTTTTGCCGTGCTCAGAGCGAATCCCACGCAGGCAGCCTTGCCCAACTATGGCATTGTGCGCTACACTTGAACCATGGAACTACTTCTTTCGCTCCTACCCTCCCTCTTGGTCATGGCCCTGGCCCTGCTCGCGGCGCTGGTTTTCTTGTGGCTGCTCTTTCGCAAGAGGTCGAAGCCAGCGCCAACAATCGTATGTGGTTCGTTCAGGGCTTTGAAGGAGCGAGCGGAGAAGGGCAGGGAATGAGAGTGCCAATTTCCAATGTCCACGTCTCTGTCCCGGCCAAGCCCGAACCATCGCCCTTGCGCCTACCTCGCGGATCGCGGCCATGCTCGGATACCATTCCATCTTTTGCGGCGCTTATAACGAATCCTATGCGGCCAGTCTTGCCCAACCATGGCATTGTGCGCTACAATTGCGCCATGGAACAAATATTTCGCTCCTGCCCTCCGTACTCGCAGGATGAGGACAAACTGGGGCGTCTCCTTTGATCCCCTCCATCATGTAACATCAAAAAGCGTTCTCCCTGTCGCAGGCTCATCGCCGTCTTGAAGTTGGACTTCCAGATATTCCTTGATCTCCTCGAAGTGACGCTCTTCAAGGGTAACCAACCGTGATGCCAGGACCTTTGCAAGATTGCTCATTATTTTTAAGGAAAGGGTAGGGTTATCGAGCATGAGCGCCTCGAATGTCGCTGCACTGATAGCGAGCACCTTGCTGTCGAATAATGCGAACACATCGGCTGTGCGCGTTCTTCCTAAAATAAAAGCAATTTCGCCCATTATTTCCCCTGGCCAGATGAAGCTTAAATGAAGTTTGTTCGTTTTTAAGGCCTCGAAGAGCCCCTCCAAAACAAGATACATCTCTTTGGAATTCTGCCCCTGGGGAATGAGCCTTCTGCCTTCCTCGACCTTGAGAATCGAACTGTTTTTCATTAAATATGAAATTTCACCCTCCTGCAAGCCCTCAAAAATGGACAAAGACTTTATCTTTCTCCCTTCAAGCAGGCTCAGCACGTATTGTGCCATGTCTTTATCAGACATGGTTCTTTTGTTCACAGAGTTAGCCAGATGTGGAAAGACGTTATATATGATGTCGCAATAGGATTTGTCTACTGCGCTCCACACATCTGGCAGCGCTGCATTTTCAGATAGATAGGGTGGACTTACAAAATTTAGATATTTCGTATCTGCAAGCATGAGAAGCACAGGTACGGAACAGTTTTTAACGTCCACGTTGTAAAAACAGCTTCCGTAATGCCTGTATCCAAATTGTTCATATAGAAAAACAAAAGGGGGCTCGCAATACGTTATGGCGATAGGGTATCCATTCTTGACCAAGAGTCGATGCAAGTCAAGGAAGAATGCATATCCACTGTCCTTTTCTTCAGTGTTTGACGCAGAGTAAGCGCTGAGGAAAATTGCAATACGGTCTGGGGGTATAGCCACAAGCTTGTCCAGTGCAAGATTTCTACGGAACGGCGCCATCAAGTGGGGATTATCGGGATGGCAGACTGCCACGCTGCCCAGAATTGCGTCAGCGTCTGTCTTAAAGAAATAGTGGTCTGCATGTGTATCGAAGGGGTCCTGAATCTTCTTTTGCTCATGATTGACACCCTGAACGGGAAAAGCATCCTTCTCCTGACAACAAGCGTATCGAAAAGAAAAAATACGTTCTTTGTCATCGGCGCTACATGCTTGAACAATTCTGGACATGGGATTTTCTCCTAGAGCAATATTCGGAGCGAATGTATTAGACGGCTGCGCAGGTCCCGAAAAGACTGTTATGTTAAGCAGGGCAACTGCCTCTCAAAAATGCACGATAAGCGACGAATAGACCGCGTGCTCGCTCATGTTCTGTTTGAAGTCCTGATTGCGGAGCATATGGTCGCCAACGTTGTTACCGAAGCGGTATTGGTAGGCGATATCGAAAGCGTACCGGCCCCAAGCAAAGCCAGAGCCGCAGGTTAGGCCGTAGTAGTTGTCCACTCCGCTCGTGGTCGGCGCCGGGTCGTAAAAGGCGCCACCGCGGATCGGAATGAGGAATTTCTCGGCAATGATCAGGTACTCGGCGCCGAGTCGAACCTGGGTGGACGTTCCTACGTTGGAATTGCCGATGTCCTTGTTGGTTATTGGGCTTATCATCTCGCCCTTGGCGTTTTGGATCGCGAAGTTTTCCCAGTGCGAGCGCGTTACGTCGAAGGACATGGTCAACGCGTCGGAAAACCGATACCCCAGGCCAAGGCCGTACGTAAGCGGCATGTGCAGGGTCTCATTCGTACTGACCGATTGCGGGTTGTTGTTAAGGGCGCTTGAGGAGCGGTCGGTCACGGTTTTGGTGTGGATCAGATCGGCCACCAGGGGATATTTGAAGACTCCGCCCAGTGTCAGCCGGTGGTTGATGAACCAGAGAAATCCTAGATTGAAGTTGAAGCTCGTGCCGTCGAACGTGTATTCGTCCTTTTCGATGTAATCGAAATCAAGGGAGAAGCCGCCGGGTTTTGTGCTGCCGTTGCCAGAGAGGTGCGTCGTCGAAGTCCATTTGTTTTTGACCACGTCGTTGTTGTTCCAGATGTTCAACGTGCCGCCGAGCGAAAACGACGGGGTGGCAAGCAACGCGTAGGAGAGCCCTAATGCGCTCAGACTGCCCGTTTGTTTGCGCTTGATACGCAGGTCGGCGTCAAAAACCCCCTCGCGCAGTGGCCAAGGAAAGTTCCAGTTACGGGAAAAATCGTAGAGGTTCTGGTAGCTCACGGACACGACCATATGCTTGTCCGCAGCTGAAAAGGGGTAGGCGACGCTCATGTAGTTGAGGCCAAAGGTGGGGTCAATGAGCTGTTTGCCGTCTGCTTCCGGCTTCTGGCCTACGTGGAAGTCCTCGGTGCGGGAAAAAAAGGCCGAAACTGCGGATATCTCTGGCGACTCCAACTGGGCGAGCCCGGCAGGGTTCCAAGACGCGGCCGTAGCGTCGTCGGCCACAGCAATGAACGCGCCGCCCATGCCCAAGGCGCGCGCGCCCGAGCCCACAGGATTGGGCGTGGTCGCGAATTCGAGGTCTGCCGCAAGCGTTTCGGCAGCAGAGCAGACGCCCAACAGGACGAGCAAGGTAAGAAAATACCGTATGGCGAGATGTACGTTGCGCATCAGCGCGTCACAACCTGGCACTTGGTGTCGATCACGGTTTGACTGCCGTCATAGAGCGTTCCGACCGACATTTTTTCCAGCACCTGCGTGATGACGGCGCGTCCCAGGATGTCGGTGTCTGCGCCCAGGCTCTCCTTGGTCACGGGATCCACAATCGGCTCGCCCTCGCGGTAGACGATAAAGCGCATGCCGTTCTTGATCTTTTGGCTCTGCCCGATATTGATGTAAACCTCGCGGTCCTTGACCTTGACGACGTACCCTTGCGTGAGCGGGATCTCGTCCCCGAACTTGAGCAACAGGCCGGTCACCAGTTCGTTCAGGCTCTGCAAGGTCACGTCTTCGCCGTAGGCGTCCACCGTGGCGAGCACGAGCGAGGATTCGGTATCGACCAGCCGGCCGTAGAGCTCCACGGCCTTGTCCGCCTCGTTCACCGAGCCCATGAGCACATTCTCCGCAGCCATGATCTTGCCGATCTTGATGGCCGTGGCGCTGTCCGCGAGTGCTGTGTTGCTCAAAGACTGTTCGCGTAGCACGGATTCTAGCTTTTGACGCTCGACGATGTGGAACCGCTTCATCTTACCTATGGTGGAGATAAAGGCGTCTTCCAGAGCCGCAGTGACCGCGGTCTGCTCGCCCTTGCGCTCGAAGGGCAACAGCGCGATGCTCGCGCGCGCGTCTACGGCGAAAGCCTTTTGCAGTTTCCTGTGGATGGTGAAGGATTTCTCGGTTTTGTTGCCAGATTGGGCCTGGGCCACTATGGAAAATAAATTCTCGCCCTCCTTGAGGTCCGCGAGATAACTGAACGAGACCTTCTTCCCCGGCCTTTTGAGAATAGGCTCACCATTCAGCGTAAGCGAGGCCACGGCGATCTCGTCTTCTACGCCACCCTCGATGAAGAATTGGTTCGCGTAGCAACTCTGGCCTTCACTCAGGTTCTTCAAGACGAGTTTTGGGCCGCCCGGACTGGTGGCTTGTACGCCTGCAACGGCCACAGGCAGAAAAATGCCGGCACCACTCGCCATGGCCACCATGAACGGAGCAGGCAGCGCGGCCCGGGCAGCCGGGTTGATAATTGTCTTGGTGACGTTGCCCACGGTGTCGCGCGCCTCGACCACCACGCCCTCGGGCGGCGCTGCGGCCAAAATCTGGTCCACGTCGCATTCCCCCGCCTGACCACGATAAACGAGCGCCTCGTTGATCTTGACCTCGGCCACAGCCACGTCGTCAGTGACGTGCGCCTTGACGCGCAGCCCTGCTCCACTTGTCGTCCAGTCCAGGCTGAGGACCGGCCCGCGCACGTCGAGGTAATAGGATAATGTTGTTTCTGTCTCTTTGCCCAAGAGGCTTGTGGCGGTCACACGCACGCGGTTCGGACCAGGCCGCAGGGCAGCTGTGGTTTCGAAAGCGACCTTCTTTGCAGCCACGTCCACGCGCACGGGTTTTCCATCCACCCGTACTTCTTTGACATAGGTGTCGGCTGTGACCAAGCCTGAAACCGGAACCTGGAACGCGCGCGTGACTTGCTGCGCTGCGGAGACATCGGCAAGCGTAATGGCCGGAGGCGCTCCAGCAACGCCGCTGGCCTGAAGCACTGCCTTACGCGCAAGGTCGAGGTAATATTCAGCCTTGGAGCTCTTTTCAGAGGCCAGCGACCCTTCCAGTTCGACCAACGCTTCTTGGAAGCGGCCCTGGTGGTACAAGACCACGCCCAGTTCGCGGCGGGCGAAGTAGTCGGTGAAATGCATCCCGTAAGTGCGCGCACGGCGCTGGTCTTCGGCGCGCTGGGCAGTGGCTTCGCGAAAATCACGCTCGGCTTCGGCCCACATCCGGCCTTCGGCAAAGGAAAGCCCGCGATCGAAGTAATTCCACCACCGGTGACGAAATATCCCCGGCGTTTTTCCGTAAACTTTCTCCTTCGAATCAGTCGCGACAAACTGGGACGGAGACTGGCCATCGCGCCGATCCTGCCCGCTCAAGGCGCATGCTGTAAGTGCAAAAAGCGCCACCACAAGCATCAGGCTTGCGCGTCGCACGCGGGGGGATAGCGGCTGGCAGGGCAGTAGTTTCACGATGCGTTTTCTTCCAGACGGAGCCCGGGTTTGAGCGGAGACGCTGGGTCGGAATTGCCGGCTGCGCTCCCGCTTTCCTCCACGCGCGTAACAGTAAAGACCGTTGCCGACGCGTCCTTGCCGATCGTCCGTAGCTTGAGCCCTGGCGCCACCCCGACATCTCTGCCGATATTCAACATAGCCTCTCCATCTTGGACGGACTGAACTACCCCGCGCAATGGATACGTAGCGCGCAACGCGATGTCAATCTCTCTGGATAGCTTCTCGATAATTGTTACCGCGGTCTGAGGCGTCGCCACCTGCGCCAGGCTCGCGACAACGCGCGTGGTCTCGGTATCGATGGCGCGCAAAGATATCTGCATCTGGCCTGCGTGCCGCAGTACTGTCCCAGTCAGCAGCACGCGCGCGGACAGAATCCGGCCTACGCGCAGGGCCTGCTCCTTGTCTGCAAGTTCGGAACTCCCGAGTTTCAATTCCTGGAGTACGTTTTCCAGCAATTCACGCTCGACCAGCCGCACGCGCGACGAGGCTGCCAGATTGCTACGAAACAATTCGAAGAGAAAAACGTCTTCCCCGGGCTGTGTCGCGAATTCGCCCTTGGACCCGAAATCCAGAAGCGCAGCCGAGAGGGGCTTGGAAGTCCATCCGTCGCCAGCGGGCGCCGGTTTCGGTACTTTTGCCTGCTCGATCAACTCGCGCGTCAGGGTGCGGATGCGCTCGTCGCTGCGATTTTTTGCCTCGGCATCAGCGCTCTGCTGCGCGCGAGCCGCGAGCGTCCGGACGATGGGGTCGCCCTTCTGCAAAGCCAGTGCGGTTTGATACTCTTTGACTGCCTCCTGCGGCTTGCCGAGACCCTCGAGGGCCAAGCCGCGCGCCACAGTGGCCTTGTAAAAAGCCGCGTCGTTTTGTAGGGCCAAGTCGAACGAACGAACTGCGTCGTCGTACTTCTTGCGTTCATTGTCGATCATGCCAAGTCCATAATAGCAATCCGCTTTTTGCCACGCAGGGATGTCCTTGGCGTTCAACGCGTCGCGGAACAAGGCCACGGCCTTGTCTAACTCACCCTTTTTCAGCGCAGCCTGCGCCTGCAACACGAGCGGGAATGCCCCCAACTCAGGTTCTTTGCTGCGCAGCTCGCTCACGACCTGATTGGCCTTCACAACGTTCGCGTCTTGAGGATCGAGCGCGGCATGAGCCAGGCTGTAGAGCGGGGACGCCGCGTCGAGCTGGGCCAATAACTCCTCGGCCCGTTCAATTCTATTCTGATGCAGTTGCGCAACAATCGCCGCCAGGTCGCGGGACACAACTCCGGACGTTGGAACGCCTCGAAGTAGGACGTATCCGAGAACGCACAGGCAAACGACAGCGACCGCAACGAGCGCCCTGGGTAAAATTTTTCGCCGCGGCTGCACAAGGATAGCTGGAGAAGGCTCCGGCTCTGGCGATATCTTGGGTGCGACAGTATCGCCATTCTTATCCAAATAGCTATGCACGCTCTCGATCAGAAACGCCAGGTGCTTTTCAATGGGGGGGGAAAAGGCGTCGATCCAGTGGTGATTGCTGAGAAAATACTCAAACGAACGCGACATTCTAACGTCTTCGACACGAAAGGGAATGACCGGCACCTTTTTTGAAACCGCACGCTCGACTTCGCGCAACACCTGGGGGGAAGCATTCGAATGCGAAGAATAGATCACTATGAGCAAGCGTGAAGTTTCAATGGCCTGAATGATCGATGCGCCATAATCCTTTCCAGGTATGATGTTGCGCGGAGCGATCCAGCAAAAAATTCCGGCATCCTCCAATACTTCGCACATGCGCACGGCAAGCTCTTTGTCCATGGAGGAATAACTAATAAAAGCGTCGTATGTTTTTTTTGTCATAACCTGTATTCCCGACGATTCTCGTTAATCAATCTATGCAAACTAAATATTAAATATAAAACGAAAGAATAAAAACTTGAAAAGATATTAAACACGAAAAATGCTTCTCTCAACATAAAGAGAGTCAAGATCCAAGTCGCCATTCAGCAACATGTCAAACAGCGTCTTCGCAGATAGAGAAACATGTTTTGAGTAGTCTGAGAATCTAATGAAGTCCGTGCCGTCAAGGCTGAATCCAACCGGCAATTTGTCATTTATTGTTTTGGCTGCGGAAAGAAACGAGTCTATATTGATGATTGACACATTGGATTGACCATGGTCAAAGGATATCAGGCCAAATGCCTGGGCTCGTTCGAGAAAGGAATTGATTGCTCTAGAGCTGAGCGGCAAAATATTGCCCATGGTATGGTATACATCTTTTAAGGGAATGATTGGGCTTTGCGTACCCTGCTTCTGCGATTCACCACGGGCATCGTCGTCAAAGGGATCCGGCATTCTGCTCTCAACTCGACACGCTTGCTGTGCAGCCCGATGCAGCAAGTCCAAGACTTGGCAGAGGGCAAGAAATGCGCCTATAGGAGGGTTCAGCTCTATCTTCTCCGTCAGATCCCTTACTCTGTTGCATAGATGCTGGACAAGATGGCTAATGGGTTGGGGGCAGGAAGTAAGAAGGTTCTGCATTTGCTCTGCATTTACCTTCAAGACACGACAGAATTCTTCTGCTTCCACATTTGCAGAAGCAGGAACATTATTGATTAACCCCAGCTCACCAAAGACAGTTCCAGCCCCCAAACTCGTAAGTACGACGCGGTTATTGTCAATTACCTTAAAGACTTTGACTTTGCCTTCAAGAATAATGAAGGCGCAGTCGTAACTCTTTCCTTCAGTAAGTATTTTCTGGCCCTTAAAAAATGACTTTTCATTTACCATTTCATTGGCAGCCATCATTTCGGCTCCTGATCAGAGTTTCGACCAACGTTGAGGCAAGACCTCAACAAACAATTAAACAATGTTATCTAACTAAATAAATTTTCTATATTTTAAGCATTAAACTGGGTAGAGGTCAAGCAATTAGCAGCCGAAATATAAATCCGGCTGAAACCTTAACCTAAAGCTCCTCCAGCGACGATGTATAATGCTCGAAACTAGCTATATGCACAGCGTCCTTACGAACAATGCGTTGACAGAGTAGCCGCGCCACGTTTGACAGCAGCTTCACTGCGACTTCAGGAGAATGACGAGTCAGTGCTTCGAGAGTTCGCGAATTGATAACCAGCACCGTGCTGTCGAGCAAGGCATAAACGTCCGCAGTCCGTACTCCCTCAAGAAAGTAGGATATCTCTCCAAATGACTCGCCCGGGGCAATGAGATTCATGGGATAGGCAACATCGCTGACTGACTTGCGCGCTTCGAACAGCCCCTCGACAACGACAAATATTTCACGTGACGCGTCGTGCTCGCTGACGAACTTGTCTCCTCTTTTCACCGCTATGACAGCCGCTTCAGATGAAAGCGCGTGCAATTCATCGCCACTTAAGCCCGCGAGCAAGCTCTGCGTGCGCAAGTTCAGACTCCTTGCATGATCGACAAGGCGCTCCTCCAGCTCTTCGCTGGTCATTGAAAATACGTTGATAATCTTTTGAATCATCGGAAAAATCTGATACAACCGCTGCATGTTAAAGTGCTCGAAAATTGCCGCGTCGCGCGCGTGAAATCTTTCAAGTACTTGCAACGATTTGCCATTCACCTTTTTCATATACTCCAGGTCTGGTGCGATAAGCACCATAGGAATGCAATACGTTTCGCTCCCTTCAGTAGCGCAGCCTGTCGAATAACATCGATACCCACATCGCTGATACAAAAAGACAAATGAAGGATCTGGGCGAGCGAAAAAAAGCAACACGCCGCGCCTAACGCCAACGTCCAATATGTACGCCAATAGCCCCTCTAACGCGTGGACACTCTCAATAGCGTTTTTGTCAGCGAGTAACGACACGATTGCTACTTTTTCAGGAGAAACATGAGCAACCTTGGCGAGCTGGAGCTGAGAAAACCAATCTGAGGGAAGAGCTCTGCTGTCTGCCAGCGTCAAAGAGCACGCTGCAACGACCTTGTCATGCGTTTCCATCAAGAAATATACGGAGTCGTCAACGCATAATAATTCAATCCCCTTCTGTTCATGGCTGCCAGCAGTGCAATCAGCGGGTATCTCTTTTGTACCGAAACGCCTTCTGAGCGCATGCAACTTCGCTCGTTCCTTTTCGGTTTTTACCTCTTCAAATTTCGACACTGAAGAACCTTGTGCTTGTTATTGTTCCAACGTCCTTAAACTCCATCACCCCAAGCCTCCTACTTCGTCACACAGTTCATCCTCCAGCCGCCCCCCACGGTCAGGCCTTCGGACACGAAGCCCCAGCCGCTGTAGCGGTTTTCGTTTATGATCTGCGTCGAGTCGTTGAGTCGCCAGTACGCGGCAAAGCCGTTGCTCT
>Ga0247840_10007211_pt1 | contig 15545 bp, 18 predicted proteins | sample LaCruzMarch2015__FD_192404 | JGI IMG/M metagenome (GOLD analysis project Ga0247840, IMG submission 192404) | Freshwater microbial communities from meromictic Lake La Cruz, Castile-La Mancha, Spain - LaCruzMarch2015_17m | ecosystem: Environmental > Aquatic > Freshwater > Lake | place: Spain... | reverse complement strand
TCGGCCGGGTACCCCAGGAAGGCGTCCGCCCACCAGATCCCGGCAAGCCCGATGGCGAAGAAGAGCGCCGGCCCGACCACCAGGACCAGGCGCAGCCGGCGCCCGTCCACCCGCGGCGCCGCGGCGAGCCCGGCGACCAGGACGATGGCCCACATGGCGGCCAGGACGGCGCCGCCCTGGAAGGCCCCGCCGGGGTGATTGGCCCCGGTCCAAAAGAGATGAATACCCACCAGGATGCCCACCGGGGGCAGGAGTTGCGCCAGCAGGACCAGGGCCGCCCCCGGCTCCCGGGTCCGCAGTGCCCCGGGCCGCCCGCCCCAGGCGCCATCCGCGGCCAGGGACCAGAGTCCGATCAGGGCCAGCACCAGGACTACCGCCTCCAGCAGGGTGTCGATGGCACGATAGGCGATCAGCACGCCGGTCACCGGATTGCCGAGCCCGGTCGTCGGCAGCGCCTGCGCCGCCGCGGCGGCGAGCGACGGGGCGGGTTCGGGCAGTTGCAGCACCACGGCGGCCAGCACGGCCGTCAACCCGGCACACAGGACGCCGACGACCACCCGCAGCGCCACCCGCCCAACCCGGCCGGACGCGGGGACGGGGGCGTCCGGCGGCAGGCACGCGACGGCCCGCAGCAGCAGCAGGCCCATGAGTCCGCTGCCCAGCGCGGCCTCGGTCAGGGCCACGTCCACGGCGGCCAGACGCACCCAGACCAGGGCGACCAGGAGCCCATAGGCGACGAAGCCGACCACCGCGGCGTAGGTCCCCCGCACGGCGATGGTCCAGACGGCCAGGCCCAGGATGAGCAGGCCGAGAAAGCTATCGGCGACCAGTCCCAGGCTCATGGGGTGACGTCCCCGGCGCCGGACACCGGCGGCGGCCGCACGGCGCCGCCCAGCACCTGCCCGACCGTCGCCCCGGCCAGCAGGGCGAGCAGCCAGACCGCGATCAGCTTGAGCGCGCCCAGCGGCCAGTCCACCTGGGGCAGCAGCCCCAGCACCACCAGCCCCAGGCCCAGGTTGTCCGCCTTGGTCAGGGCGTGCAGGCGCGTCAGGGTATCGGGGAAACGCAGCAGGCCCAGGGTGCCGGCGAGGAAGAAGACGGCGCCCAGGGACACACAGACGATCGTGAAGACGCTCAGCGCGAGGCTCATGCCTGGTCCCCCCGCGGCACCGGGTCCGGGTCCCTGACCGGCTTCGGCGGGTCCGGGCGGGCGACCCCGGTCACGAAGGCGACCGACGCGAAGGCCGCCAGCAGGGCCAGCATCAGGGCCAGATCGCCGACCGCGCCCAGCCCGCTCGCCACCCCCAGCAACAGCAGCACCGCCACCCCGCCGGTGCCGAGCAACTGGGCCGCCAGCATCCGGTCGGCGTCGTCCGGGCCGCGCAGGATGCGGATCAGGCCCAAGGCCACGGTCCCCAGCACGAACAGGGCGGCGCCCAGCAGAAAGTCAGTCATCGGTCTCGTCCTCGCCATAGGCCTCGATCATGAGCGCCTGGTCCCGGGCCAGCCCCGCGGCCACCGGTTGACGCAGATCGAGACAGTGATAGATCAGGGCCGCGCGCCCGTCGGCCGTCCGCCCGGCCCCGACCGGCAGGGTGCCCGGCACCAGGCTGGTGAAGGCCCCGAAGAGCGCCCGCCCCGGCCCCGGCGGAATCCGCACCGGAAAGACCAGATAGCCCGGCTGCAGCGAAAGGCGCGGGGCGAAGGCGCGCCGCGCCACGTCGATCCCGGCGACGATGGACTGCCACAGAAAGCGCCAGAGGAGCCGGCCCAGGGCGCCGTAGCGCACCCGCCCCGGCGCCGACGGCAGCAGGCGCAGGCTCACCCAGGCCGCCGCGGCGGCGGACGCGAGGCCCACCAGAAGGTCGGCGGCCAGGTCGGCGCCGGTGCCGAAATTGGCGAGCAAGAGCCAGCAGCCGAAGAAGGCGGCGCCCCGGACCAGCGCAGAAGCGGTCATTTTCGATTAACCTTATCCACTGTTTCAGCCAAAAAAGAGCGACTATGATACGCCGACTGCTCGCCGCGACCCGCTACATCGTGCTGCTTCCCATCATCGGCACCTTCATTGCCGCGGTCGGGCTCATGATCTACGAGACGCTCGCCCTGATTATCGCCGCACTCAGCCTCTACCTGGGGGTAAAGGCCAAGCACAAGGAGTAGCTCAAAACGACCCGAACAGGGTCCCCAGCACGATGACCCCCACCAACGCGACGATGGCCCCGACGATGGCGACCATCACCATATCGAAATAGCTCTCCTTGTGGGTCGCGCCGCAGACCGCCAACAGGGTGACCACGGCGCCGTTGTGCGGCAGGCTGTCCAGGGTGCCGGCACCGATCACCGCCACCCGGTGCATCAGGGCCGGGTCGATGCCCAGTTCAGCGGCCAGTTGCATATAGGTCGAGCCGAGCGCCTCCAGTGCGATGGTGAGACCGCCCGAGGCGGAACCCGTCAGCGCCGCCAGCACATTGGTGGAGACCGCCAGCGACACCAGGGGCCCACCCTCGATCCCCAGCACCCAGGTGCGGACCATCTCGAAGGCCGGCAGGGCCGCGACCACGGTGCCGAAGCCGACCAGACAGGCAACACTGACCACCGGCAGGACCGAGGCGTTGAGGCCCGCATCCACGCTCTCGCGCAGCCGCGGCAGGCGCTTCCAGTTGAGCGCGAGCAGGACCAGGATGGCGCTCGCGAGCGCCACGATCACCGACCAGATCCCGCTGACCGCCGCCGGGGATGAATTGCCCCACTGATCCAGCGCCAGGTAGCTCAGGTCCAGGTTGGGCAGGATCAGGAGACTCATCGCCAGATTGACCGCGATCACCACCAGGAGCGGCAGGAAGGCGACGAAGGCCGAGGGCAGCCGCGGGGTCACCTCACCGTGGCGGATCTCCGCCGGATCGAAGGTGCCGGCGACGGTGGCGCGCCCGCGCACCAGCGGGTCCTCGGCCGCCTCGTCCGCGGTCCGGTCGGGGACCCGCTCGGCTATAGGACCCAGGGTGCCGCCGTAACCGAGGCCGGCGCGCCGCGCACGCCGCTCGACCAGGCCCAGCCACCAGAGCCCGAACAGGAGCATGATCGCCGCCGCGATCAGGCCCAAACCGGGGGCGGCGAAGGGCGTGGTGCCGAAGAAGGGCATGGGGATGGCGTTCTGGACCGCCGGTGTGCCCGGCAGTGCCGTCATGGTGAAGGTGGAGGTGCCGAGCGCGATCGCCGCCGGCATCAGGGTCCGCGGGATGTTCGCATCCCGGAACAGTGATTGGGCCATCGGCACCAATACGAAAAAGGCGACGAACAGACTGACCCCGCCATAGGTCACCAGGGCCCCGGCCAGCACCACCGCCAGGACGGCGCGGCGCGGCCCCAGGCCGTCCCCGATGAAGCGCGCGACGGATTGGACCGAGCCGCTGTCCTCCATCAGCTTGCCGAACAGTGCGCCCAGCAGAAAGATCGGGAAGAACTGCGCCACAAAGTCGGCCGTGCCGACCATGAAGGTCTGGGTCCAGTGCGCCAGGGGCGACTCGCCCGCAAACAGGGCCGCGACCATGGCCGCGGCCGGCGCCAGCAGCAGCACGCTCCAGCCGCGGTAGGCAAACCCGATGAGGAGGGCGAGCCCGAGCAGAATACCGATCAGGCCCATGGCTCAGACCCCTTCCAGCAGGTAATCCAGGTCGAAGGTGGCGCTGTGTCCCAGGGCCTCACCGTGCTCTGCGAGGAAGCCCTCGGCACAGCGCCGACCCTCGTCGCGTAACATGCACAGGAAGGCCCATTCGGCGTTGAGCTTGGAGGAATAGCCCAGATCGATCATCGCCGGGCTCGCAATCCGGTGCAGGCGCATGGAGGCCCAGAGCGCACCCTCGCTCTGGCCCGGGTCGGCCACCTTGCGCAGCAGCGCGATCATGCGCAGTTCCTTCAGCAGCGGGGCATTGAAGGCGATCTCATTCTCGCGGTTGAGGATATCGCGCGCCGAGCGCGGCGTGCCGGGGCGCTCGACCGGATTGATCTGGATCAGGATAGTATCGTCGGCACTGGATTCACGCACCAGCGGGGAGATGGTGGGATTACCGGAGAAGCCGCCGTCCCAATAGGCCTCGCCGTCGATCTCGATGGCCTGAAACATCATGGGCAGACAGGCCGAGGCGAGCAGCGCATCGGCGGTGAGATCGGCATTGCGAAAGACCCGCGGGCGACCGGTGCGCACATTGGTGGCGGTGACGAAGACCTTGACCGGCGACGTGGCCAGCCGGGCGAAGTCGATGGATTTGGCCAGGATGTCCTGCAGCGGATTGAATCCGCCCGGATTGAGATCATAGGGTGAGAACAGCCGCGCGGCCAAATCCATGGCGACGAAGATCGGGGAGTTGTCCATAGTCCACTGGCCCATCAGGATATCGAGCGGGCTGCGGCGCAACGGGCTCATCAGGGCCCCGTCAGAGACCCGCTTCCAGAAGCGCTCCAGCGCGACCCGGGCGCCCTCCGGCCCGCCCTCGGCATAGCCGTCGCTCAAGACCGCCGCGTTCATGGCCCCGGCCGAGGTGCCGGAGAGGCCGTCGATCAGCAGCCAGGGCTCTTGCAGGAGCCGGTCCAGCACGCCCCAGGCAAAGGCGCCGTGGGCGCCGCCGCCCTGCAGGGCGAAGTCCACCGACACCGGTTCGCGGTGCTTCACGGAGACGGGTTCAGTAAGTGATGTGGAAGTGGCCATCGATCCCCCTGTGATGAGTGACAAAACCCTGGTCGGCGAACGTGCCCACCGCATCCTGAGCCCCGAAACCGGGAACCCACCGCCCTGGGCGCCCGTCTATTTTGCCAGAAAAGCACAGATCGGGCCTTCCGGAAACGACTCATCAGGATGCCCGGGCCGGGGTCGGCGGCCAGGACGGTCCGGTTCTTCGGGCAGCGCCGAGTGCACCGCCCCTGTCCCCCGCCGGCCGGACGGATGCCTTGGAGCCCCGTGCCGCTGGGAGCGGCCCGGCACGAGCGAAGCGGCAGATGGCGAACCCCCAGCCAACGGAGTCCGGCCGCCCGTGTCTCGATACCCGCTCGAGGTAGACTGGCGCGACGATCTCGAATCATTCGGCAGATGCCGCCCGCTCCTGGACGCCTGGGACCGCTTGGCTGACATCGCCGACTCAGGACCATGGGGGCCTACCTGATGCTGACACATCTGCAAGTCCAGGGCTTCAAGGCCTGGCGCGACACCGGCCCCATGCGGCTGGCCCCGCTGACCGTGATCTTCGGTGCCAACAGTTCCGGCAAGTCAAGCCTTGGTCATTTGTTGCTCGCACTCAAGCAGACAGCGCTGCTCGCGGACCGTAAGCGCGCCTTGCACCTCGGCAATGAAAACTCGCTCATCGACCTCGGTACCTTTGCCGATTGTATCTATCGTCACGAAATTGGAAGGCCATTGACTTTTCTATTGCGTTGGCAACTGCCGAGAACGCTGACCGTCCGGGATGCGCTCGACTGGCAGCGGAGTTTTTCCGGCGATGAGCTGCAGCTTGCGTCGACCCTGACTGCCGACAAGGCGGGCCAACCACAAACGACGGCCTTTACCTACCGACTCTTCGATAAGGGAGAGGAACGTCTGCGCGCTGAGCACACGCGCACCGGATCGGCAGTCACGCTGCAGTGCATACCCCTTGATCTCGTCCATGCTCAAGGCCGCAAGTGGCCCCTGGAGCCGCCGGAAAAATTCTACCGGTTCGCTGACCGTACCCTATCGCGCTACCAGAATGCCGACTTTCTGGCCGAGTTCGCCTTGGAAACCGAACGGTTACTACAGCATGTGTTCTATCTCGGCCCCTTGCGCAGTCACCCGAAGCGGGTTTATCAGTGGTCCGGCGACACCCCACCGGACGTTGGACCGCAGGGCGAGTACGCCATCGCGGCCTTGTTGGCCGCCACGGAAGACGGCAGAAAATTGAACCGCGGACGACGGCAAAAGTTGTACGGCTTTTCCGCCTTTATTGCCGCCTGGCTCAAGGACCTCGGGGTCATTGATAAGGTGTCGATCAAACCCGTTGCCAAGGGACGCAAGGAGTATGAAGTGCTGATCCGCACCCATCCCGGGGCCCCTGAGGTCAAACTCACCGATGTCGGCTTTGGCATCTCGCAGGTCCTGCCCGCGCTCGTGCAGGCATTCTATGCCCCATGCGATTCGGTCATCTGGATGGAGCAGCCCGAGATTCACCTTCACCCTATGGTGCAGGCCAATCTGGCGGATGCCTTTATCAGTGCGGTACAGGCCTATGAGGGGGGCAAGCCACGGCATGTCCAACTCATTATCGAGAGCCATTCTGAGCATTTGCTGACGCGACTCCAGCGCCGCGTAGCGGAGGGCGTCATCAGCCCCGCCGACTTGGCAATCTATTTCGTCAACCGCCGTTCGAGCGGAGCCGAGATCGAACCGCTGCACCTTAACGATTATGGCGAAATCGATAATTGGCCGGAGAATTTCTTCGGCGACGAGATGGCGGACATTGCCGCCCGCACCATGGCGGCGATGCAGCGCAGGGCCGCGCAGCGCCAAGGAGGCGGGGAGTGACCCCCACCGTGATCGACACAAATGTACTGCTCGTGGCTAATGAGCGTCACCCAGGCGTCTCACCGGAATGTGTGATGCGCTGCGTCGAGCGGCTGAACGAGATCAAGAATCACGGTGTGGTGGTGGTCGACGACGCCTGGCTTATTATCGGCGAATATCTGCACGAGACGAGCCCCAACCAACCCAAAGGTGTGGGCGATAGTTTTCTAAAATGGCTGTTGCAAAACCTGAGTAATCAGCAGCGGGTTCATCAGGTGACCTTGACCGAAACCACGCCCTACTGCTTCGCCGAATTCCCTGCCCCCACCTTGGAAGCAGCCTTCGATCCGCCGGATCGCAAGTTCGCCGCGGTGTCCAATGCGCACCCGGCGAAGCCGCCGGTGTTGCAGGCAGCCGACTGCAAATGGCTGGACTGGTGGCCTGAGTTGCACGCGGCGGGAGTTCATGTTGAGTTCGTTTGTCGGGATGATGTCCACCGGTTTTATCGCGGCAAGTTCCCCGACAGGAAGCCACCCGAACTGTCTGACTAAAGTCATGACAGATTTCTTTCGCTTTCCACATACCCCCCACATCGCCTGGCTGGGTGAAGGTCTGCCGCGTGACGACAAGCTGCTGACGCCCCGCGAGGCGGATGAACTGCTAACCGTCGAGTTGGTGGTGGAAGAAAAGCTGGACGGGGCCAATCTGGGTCTGTCACTGGGTCCTGACGGCGAGGTGCGCGCCCAGAACCGGGGCCAGTATCTGCTTGCGCCCCTGATGGGTCAGTTTTCCCGGCTCACTCCCTGGCTGGCGGCCCATCGTTACGCGCTCACCGATACGCTTGACAACCATCTGATGCTCTTCGGCGAATGGTGTGCCGCCCGGCATTCGCTGGATTACGTGGCCCTTCCGGACTGGTTTCTGTTGTTCGATGTCTATGATCGGGAACGACAGCGGTTCTGGAGCACCCCCCGCCGCAATCAGCTCGCGGTGTCCCTGGGGCTGGCCCCGGTGCCGGAGATCGCGCACGGACGCTTCACCCTGGCCGGGCTCAGAAACCTGCTCGCCACCCGCCCCAGCAGCTTCCGCCAAGGGCCGCTCGAGGGCATCGTGATCCGCCGGGAATCCGTCGACTGGTGCGAGGCCCGTGCCAAGCTGGTACAGGCGGATTTTACCCAGTCCATCGGCGATCATTGGCGCAGTCGCGCAATTCAATGGAACCAACTGGAACGGCCACTCACCGGCGTGCGGTGAAGCCATACCAACCTTCTTTCAGTCAATCCCGTAAGAATGCTGCATTAATGATGAAACGCCTCGCCCTGCTGATCCCGCTCGCCGCCCTGATCCTGGCCTTCTTTGCCTTGGGTCTGCACCACCACCTGACGCTCGAGGCCTTCCATGCGAGCCACGACCGCTTCGACGCCTGGTATGCGCAACAGCCGCTGCTGGTCATCGGCGGCTATGTCGCGGTCTTCGCGGTCATCACCCTGTTTCTGCCCATCGCCGCGCTCATGACCGTGATCGGCGGCGCCCTGTTCGGGTTCTGGAAGGGGGTCCTGATCGCGTCCTTCGCCGCGGCGCTGGGCGGTACCCTCGCCTTCTGGCTGTCGCGCTTCGTCCTGCACGATACCGTGCAGCGCCACTTCGGCGAGCGGCTGGCGGCCGTGAATGCCGGCGTGGCCAAGGACGGGGCCTTTTATCTCTTCTCGATGCGCCTGGTACCGGTCATCCCCTTCTTCATGATCAATATGGTCATGGGCCTCACGCCGATGCGGACCCTCACCTTCTATTGGGTGACCCAACTCGGGATGCTGGCCGGCATCCTGGTCTATGTCACCGCCGGCACCCAGTTGGCCGAGGTGGAGCACCTCTCGGACATCTTATCGCCGGGATTGATCGGCTCACTCGTTCTCTTGGGCCTCTTCCCGCTCCTGGCCAAGAAGGCCCTGGGGCTGATCCGGCGCCGCCTTGGCCCCGCCGCCTGAGTCTCGCCCAGCGCAGCGCAGCGAAGCGCCCGCTTGCAGTCGGGAACCAGAGTAACCCAAAGAAATAGACAGGATTAACAGGATTTTTCAGGATTTACAGTATCTGTAATAGACGCTTAGCTCAGTCTGAAATCCTGTTAATCCTGCGAAATCCTGTTAATCCTGTCCAATTTCCTGCCGCTTGCTCCATCATCAGAGTGGTATCCGGCCTGCGTTAAGCGGTCAGGAACACGAGGCGCTCCTGCCAGGTCGGCAGTCGGTCGCTGAACGTCGCGACCTGACTTTCACGGTAAACTGCCGCCCTTGAGATTCAACCCCTCGGAGAGAACAATGCGTGTTCTGGTCACGGGCGGCGCCGGCTATATCGGCAGCCACACTTGCGTGGAGATGTTGGCGGCCGGCCACGACCTGGTCGTGGTGGACAACCTCTGCAACAGCAAGGAGGAGTCACTGCGGCGGGTGCGTGAGATCGCCGGGCGCGGGATCGACTTCGTGCGCGCGGACCTACGCGACCGCGCCGCCCTGGATGCGATCTTCGGCGCCCAGCCGATCGACGCGGTGATCCACTTCGCCGGGCTCAAGGCCGTGGGCGAGTCGGTCCAGCTGCCCCTGGAATATTACGACAACAACATCGGCGGTACCCTGACGCTGTGCCAGGCGATGGCGGCGGCGGGGGTCAAGGCGATCGTCTTCAGCTCCTCCGCCACCGTCTACGGGGACCCGGCCTCGGTGCCGATCCGCGAGCAGTTCCCGCTCTCCGCCACCAACCCCTATGGCCGTTCCAAGCTTTTCATCGAGGAGATCCTGCGCGACCTGCAGGTCTCGGACCCGACCTGGACCTGCATCCTGCTGCGCTACTTCAACCCGGTGGGCGCCCACCCCAGCGGGCGCATCGGCGAGGACCCCAACGGCATCCCCAACAACCTCATGCCCTATGTCGCCCAGGTCGCGGTCGGCAAGCAGCCGCGGCTGCGGGTCTTCGGCAACGACTACCCCACCCCGGACGGCACCGGCGTGCGGGACTACATCCATGTGGTGGACCTGGCGCGCGGCCATGTCGCGGCGCTCGACAAGCTCACGCAACAGCCGGGCACACTGGTCTACAACCTGGGCACCGGGCGCGGCTACAGCGTGCTGGAGATGGTCGCCGCCTTCGAGCAGGCAAGCGGTCGGCCGGTCCCCTACGAAATCGTGGCGCGCCGGCCGGGCGACATCGCCACCTGCTACGCCGACCCGGCCAAGGCCCGGGAAGAACTGGGCTGGCAGGCGCAATTCGGCATCGAGGCGATGGTCACCGACGCCTGGCGCTGGCAGTCGCAGAACCCCGAGGGCTTCGGGTGAGACTCGAGACCATCGGTCCCGGTAGGGTCCGCTGTACGGACCGAAGCCCGTACCACCTCTGGGGTGCTCATGCGGCGAGCGGAGCGCCGCCGCCGGCCTACTGCGCGCCCGCCGCCGGCCTCCAGCGGGTCAGCCGCCACCAGACCAGGACGATCAGCCCGAGCACCAGGCCGGCCAGGGTCGCCGCGGCCGTCCAGGGGCTGATACCGCGGATCAAGCCGATAACGGCATACAGGTGCTCGTCCAGGTAGTAGACCCCGAATCCCCAGACACCCACCCACAGGGCCGCCCCCAGCAGGGTGAAGAGGGCGAAGCGCGGCCAGGGCATCTCCAGGACCCCGGCGGCGATGCTGAGCACCTGCCGCGGCCCATCGACGAAGCGGCCGAAGACGACCAGCCAGCCGCCCCAGCGGGCGAAGCCGGCATCGACCCGTGCCAGCCGCTCCTCGTTGAGCCCCCAGCGCGCCAGCAGTGGCCGCCCGCCGCGGCGGCCGATCACATAGCCCAGGGCATTGCCGAGCACCGAGGCCAGATAGGTCACCAGCAGCAGCCAGCCGATCTGCAGCCGCGGGTGCGCGGCTGCATCCAGGGCCGCGACCGACAGCAGCGTCTGCCCGGGCGTCGGCACCCCGGCCCCCTCCGCGCCCACGGCGAGCGCGACCGCGGCGTAGCCGTAACGGTCGAGCCACGGCTGGACGCGGGCGATATCCTGCTGCAGGTCCCGCTCGAGGCGGCGGTGGATCGTCGCGGCCCCTGCCGTGCCCGCGGGGGGCGCGGCGGCAGGGACCGGCGCCGTGTCGGCAGGGGCCGGTGCCGTACCGGCCGCCTGGTCGGCCAGGACCGCCGGGCTCAGCCAGGACCCCAGCAGGAGGGGTAACAGCAAGGCCAGGCCGATCGGGAATCGCTGATTACGCATCATTCGGGTCACCTTGGGGTCGGGGCCGCCGGCCTGCGCACGGTCGGGGTAGGGGTCCGATGGGAAGACTGGATCTTACCCCGGCGGCTGGTTCGGGGTCGCCACTGATCCCCACGGTAGCGCCGCAGCCAGTCCCCGAACCGGGACGCGTGCAAGCGCAGGTTGACTGCTGGAGCGCTCAGGTGAACTCGGGACAATTTTGTACCCGTACAACAAACCGGAGGTCGAGGCTTCAGCCGGTTCAATGCACCAGGGAAATCAATTGGTCCTCGATGATCGCCCGCACCTGGCCGGAGGCTGCCAGGGCGCGCAGGCCGGACGGGGTGGTCTCGACCGGCAGACTCCCCAGGGCATTGGCCCGCTCCGCCAGTCGGCGCCCGCCGTGGTCCTTCAGGATGCGATCGATCTCGGGTACCGCCCGCTCCCCGGCGGCATCGATCGCGCCCAGGACCTTGGCACGCTCGGCCACTGAGGTTCTGGTCCCCGCCCGTCTGCCAGACCCGGGAACCTCGAGCAAGAGCACTGCCTGGACCCGGTCGGCGGGCCCAAGCGCCTTGAGCCGCCGGGCGAACTCAGTGCTGATCTTCGCCATACCCATCCTGTTCACTCCAGGGCCGCCAAGGCGGCAACCGGTTGAATGAGACCGTATCCCCAACGGTTGTCCGGGCGGCGCCCGGTGCCCCGCGGGTGGCGGGCCGTTTCCCGCAACGCCGTCATCACCTTCAAATGATCCCTTCGCGTTTGAGCTGTTGGGTCAGCACCTCGATTTTTACGTCAAGTTGCTCCACGTCGCTTTCCAACAACGTCTGCTGCTGTTCCCGGAAGACGTCCTCGACCGTGATCAGCGCGTGGCGGAAGCGTTCATCGAGCTCCGGCGCGCTGATTCGATTGTGGGTTTTCGCATAGTCCTCAACGATGTTCTGGACCCCGTCGAGATAGATGTTGAGGAATTTGCGCGCCCGGCGCAGCTCCCGCGGGTCTTCCTCCAGGCGGTCGAGGATCGCTCGCGCAAGTGCGATGATGCGCCGCAGCCGCGTGCCCAACTCGGGCTGACGGATGTCGCGGCTGGCCTGCTCGATGGCAGCGAGCGCGCGCTCGGCTTGTGCCAGCATGGTCAGCGCTTGTTCGCCGATGCCGGTGTGCAAGTCTCTGCCGGTGTGCAGGTCGAAGCCGTAGGTGAGATAGCAGCCGAGCAGGGCGACGAGCGCGAAGGCGGCGGCAATGGCGGGGGGATGGCCGACCCCGAGCCAGGCGGTCGTGCCGGTGGCGAGGCCGATGAGCGCGCTGCCCAGCGTCTTGACCGGCCAGTGCCCGCCGCCGAGCCCCCCGGCGCGCAACAGTCCGCGCCGCACCAGCAGTGCGCCGCCCAAGAACAGGGCGTAGGCGATGGCGTTGCCGAGGAACGGCGTCAGTTGTCCCCGCGCCAATGACACCGCGGCGGCAACCGGAAGCGGGAGCGGTACCAGGAACAGCAGCAGTCCCGCGACGGATGACGGCCGGGTGGTGCCGAAGCGGGGTCCCCATCCGTGGTTGCGTACCCGTTTCCACAGCAGCCTCGACAAGGCGGCGGTGATCAGGGCGAGAGCAGCGAACAGCAACAGGCGCGGCATGGCGTGGCTCCTTTAGCCCGGAGCAACGACAGGGGCACGCGCGCTGTCGGCCGCGGTGGGGGAGGCGCAGGAGACTAACAGCGACTGCCAGGCAGCGACGCCGATGGCAGCGAGAATCAACAGGATGCCGACAACCTTGCGCAGGCGCTCAGGCATGGATACAGCACTCCAGGGCAATGGTCAGGTTCATGGACGATGCTCCTGTCGCGGCAACAGCATCAGTGTTCGCAGAGGTAACGGAGAATAATACACGACCGGCGGATAACGTGGCCGTGGTGCTTGCGGAACTTGTCGGCGTCCGACGATCGGATCGTTTCAACCAGGATACGCCGGGATGCCGGGCGCGGATGGCTCCGCGGGCGCGTCGCCAAGAGGCAGGGGCGGGCCGAGCGCCGCGGGCAGATAGACCAGATCCTCGGGACGGTCGATATCACGCAGGCAAGCCAGCCGCGACCAGCGCCAGCCGAGTGCGTCGAGCCGCTGTCCCGTGAGTTCGGCGACCCGGTCGCTACCCCAGGGCATCCGCTCGAAGAGCGAGTCATCGACGCGGCGCAAACCCAGCAGGACATAGCCGCCGTCCAGTGCCGGGCCCAGGACGGCGTCTTGCCGCTCCAGTGCGGCGAGCGCGGCGCGGAGATAGTCCGGCGAGAGCTCGGGGCAGTCGCTGCCGACCAGGATGACGGCCGCGGCGCGCGTCAGGGCCGCGCGGGCGGCGTGCGCCAGGCGCGTGCCCAGGTCCCGGCCCTCCTGGACATGGAGATCGAGCGGCCACTGCGCTGCCAGCCCGACGAAACAGGGGTGATCGGCATCGGGTGTGACCCACAGCTCGACCCTGGCCAGCCCCGCGGCGCAGAGCCGTCCGACGGTGTCCTCCAGCAGCCGCCGATGCAGGCGGGCCGCACCCTGCGCACCCAGCGCGGGGATGAGGCGGGTCTTGGCCGCGCCGGCCACGGGTGCGCGCCCGAAGACGAGGATGCGGGCGTCCAGTGCGCAACCGTGCGCCGGGGTCTGGCGCTGACCTGGCCGCTGGGTTGGCATGGCTCAGCCGACCAGGGCGCCCGAGCAGCTCGATCCCTGTCCGGCGGTGCAGCCGTAGCAGTGGTCCGCCACCTGGATCGGCAGCCCCGGCAGGCGCCCCACCTCGAGGTCGCGCAGGTGCAGGCGCGAGCGGGTGCCGACGCGCAGCGGCAGGTCGAGCATCTGGTTGAAGTCGCAGTCGTAGACGAAACCCCGCCAGTCGATGCTGATCAGGTCGCGGCACATGACCGAGCCCAGGTTATCGGCGCGATGGGCCGCCTTGAGCAGTTGCAGATAGGCGTCGAACCGGCCCGTGGAGATCAGGGTGCTGCCGAAGCGCTGGATCGGCATATTGGCCAGGGTGTAGAGGCGGTCGAACCGGATGCCGTACTCCTCGTCCAGCCGCGCCCGATAGGCCGTCTCCAGGTCCCTCTGCGCGGGCGGCAGCACCGGGCCCTGGGGGTTGTAGACCAGGCTCAGCACCAGCGTGGAATCGCCGCGGCCGTAACCGAGGGCGTTGAGCCGTCGCAGGCCGGCGATGCTGGCGTCGAACACACCCTTGCCGCGCTGCGCCTCGACCGCTTCGCGCAGGTAGCCGGGCAGCGAGGCGATGATCTCGACGCCCGCGGCGGCCAGGAAGTCCGCCAGGTCCTCCTGGCCGGGTTCAGCGAGGATGGTGAGATTGCAGCGGTCGATGACGCGCACCCCCAACGCGCGTGCCCTGGTCACGAGGTCGCGAAAGTCCGGGTGTAGCTCGGGCGCGCCGCCGGTGAGGTCCAGGGTCTCGATGCCGCCGCGCGCCAGCACCGCCAGGATGGTGTCGATGGTGTCCCGGTCCATGCGCTCGGTGCGGTTCGGCCCCGCCGCGACATGGCAATGCAGACAGGACAGATTGCAGCGGTAGCCCAGATTGGCCTGAAGAATCTTCAGACCGCCGCGACGGAGCGCGGGAAAGTCGCTGTCGCGCAAGCGCGGGAGTGTAGGATGCATGGTCGATTGGCCTGGCTTGACTGGTATGGGGGGTCGGCGTGCTGGACAGGGTGCAAGCGCCACCGGTCGAGATTCATTCCGCATCGCCCCGCGGGAGGGCACCGCGTTGCCGTTCGTAGATGGCCGCGAGGCGTGCGGGCGGGGCGCCAAGCAGGAAGCGTGCGAGCAAGAGCCCGTTGGCAAGCTGCTGGCGCGCCGGCCCGTTGGCCAGGAAGCGGCTGGCCGAGGTGGTCACCGCGCTCGGCAGCTTGGCGATACGGCTGCACCGGCGCACGCGGCGGGCCAGCTCCGCGTCCTCGAACAGCGGCCAGTCGGGGAAGCCGCCGACGGCCTCGAAGAGGTCGCGCCGGATGGTCATGGCCTGATCACCGAAGGTCGTCAGCCGCGACTCGAAACGCGAGCCCCAGGCATAGGCATCGAGCAGCCAGTGGCGCCGATCGAAGGCGAGCCGGAAGCAGGCCATGCCGATGCCGGGGTCGCGAAAGGCGGCCGCGAGGACGCCTGCGGCATCGCGGGGCAGGTCCGTGTCGTCGTGCAGGAACATCAGCAACTCGCCCGTGGCGGCGCGGGCCCCGCCGTTGCACTGGGTCCCGCGCCCGCGCGGGGCCCTGACCAGTCGCCAGCCCTCCGGCAGAGGCGGCGGCGCCGCGCGCGCAACCAAGTCGTCCGGCTCGCAGAGAATGATCTGCGCACCGGGGAGACACGCGGCCGTCCGGGCGCAGCGCTCGCGCAGCGCCGGGCTCAGGCCCCGGGTCGGGACGACGACGGAGACTGGCCGCATCGTTGAACGACTTCAAAGTTAAGGCGCCAAGCGGCGTAGATGGGTACGCCGGGAGTTGCTGAAAACCCCCGGCGGCTGGTTCGGGGCCGCCCTGATCCGCACGGTACCGGCGCAGCCAATCCTCGAACAGGGGCACACGCATCTTGTTGCCGATGGCGACCACCGGCAGGATGCCGTATCGGTCGATCAGGAGCGACAAGATCTCGGCGGGTTCAGATGCCGAAGTCATCGGGCAGGTAGCCCATCCACCATGAAAATAAGGGGTCCCGCAACCCCGGCAGGTACCGCGCGCGGTGCTTGATGCGCAGCAGGGCGGCGCGGATCTCCGGTTCCTCGACCGCGGCCGTATCCACCCAGCGCTTCACCAGTCCCGACGTACCGC
>Ga0247840_10007210_pt1 | contig 15545 bp, 17 predicted proteins | sample LaCruzMarch2015__FD_192404 | JGI IMG/M metagenome (GOLD analysis project Ga0247840, IMG submission 192404) | Freshwater microbial communities from meromictic Lake La Cruz, Castile-La Mancha, Spain - LaCruzMarch2015_17m | ecosystem: Environmental > Aquatic > Freshwater > Lake | place: Spain... | reverse complement strand
CACACTGAAAACGTCATTGAATAAGTTATGGAAAAAAGTTCCAAAACCATTACATAAGCCTTTAGAAGATTTAGGCAAAGGAGCAATTAAAGTGGCTGGGTATGGAGTTGGTAAGAAGGCGAGATTAGTCAAAGGCTCACAAGAGGCTAAAGACTTTATGGCTTCAATTCGTCGTAAAAAGGTGACTGGTAAAGGTGTTGATAATAACGAGCCACACAGTGGTGCTATTCGTATGTCGCCATATCAGAACTTCTAATGCGTTTTAACTAAATATTAAGATTTAACTTAATATTTAGAATACAGACGCTTAATATAGTGTTTAAAATGACACAACAGACAGACATATATGCCAACTTTTGAGCAAATTAGAACACATTTGACCGCTATTAAACAGATATTAAGCGTCTGTAAGCCAAATATTAAGTAATTGATTAATAAAATATATTTTATTCAGTAGTCTGTGTGACAACCCTTAATATTTAGTTAATAGCGGTCAAATGTGTTCTAATTTGCTCAAAAGTTGGCATATATGTCTGTCTGTTGTGTCATTTTAAACAAAATATTAAGATTTAACTTAATATTTTGATATAGATTATTAAGCATTTGTCTCACAGACGCTTAATGTCTGTTTAATATCATTGGTAGGACGACCACGTGTTCCTACCTTAACGCCTTGACTTAATCTCCATTTGATACTTGCTTCTTTATGTGCTTCATATCGCTCTTCTGCTCGTCTCGCTGCTTTTTCTTTCTGTTGCTTAGCATATAACTCACGCAATTCAGATTGCTTATTCACTTGATTAGTAATAAAGTCCGCCATTTGTTCGTCTGTCATATTACAATCATTTAATGGATATCTTTAAATACTTATTAAGTTATTAAAACGAAGGTGCTGGCTGGGCTGGAGTTGCTGAGAACCTTTTGTATGCTGGAGGCAATGTTGAACTCCATACAAAGTTTTGAGCGAATGGTGCGGCAGTCAATGCTTGAGGTGTTCGGTTCAGATTACCGTGAATACCAATTGAACCCTTTTCAATTAATTTCCCGTGACGCATTTTAATACCTTCTCCTCTAATCACGTGTGATTGTGAATGTCCTTTTACAATATGGTGTAATCCTTTCCCTTTTATTGTTGAAACAAATTGTGGTGATTTATTTGGTGCTTGAATACTTGGTGCTGTCGGTGTTCCAATTAATGGATTGACTCGCAGAGGATTTTCTAACTGAACGCTTTGTAATACCGAAGGAGCATTTAATCCACCTGACAATACAGGAGCAGTATATAGTGCGTCTCTTGCAAAACCTTGAGCGTTGGCTAATTGCTGATTCATACTATTTGCGAGTGCTAATTGACCTGTTGCTTGTCCCAAGACTCCTGCGTTGTCTCCTGTATAACTATTAAGTTGTGCATATGGATTAGTTCCAAGTGTTCCAAGTGGTCTGAGTTTAGTCATTCCAGCATTATGTAAATCATTCAAAGCCATATTAGATTGTTGTGTTGCGTAAGACATTGCTTGGTCTTTTCCAAATGCTAATAATTGATTAGTGATTGCCTTTTGTGCTTTACCACCTTGATATTTACTTGGTCTATCCAAATAATCTGAAGCCAATCCTGATAAAGCCACTCCTCCTAGAGTTATGGCTGGGGCTAACGCAGCACCTGCTCCACCCGACGCAAATGTTTCCAATCCAGTCAATGCTGTCGCACCTGACATTATTCCTGCTGTAATGGCTGCTTTGGCAAAAGGTTTAAATGCGTCTCCTGTTTCATATACCTTTTTCTTGATTCCGTGTTTATCTAAAAATCTGTCAAACTTTTTACCAAATATTCCTTCGCCATTGGCGTGTATTTCGTCGTCTGTAAGTGTGAGTGTATGACCCTTTGAAGATTTGAAAGCCTTATGTATTTTTGGAATACGCTCTTTATGAACGAGCATTACTGCTCCACCTGAAGAAGAGTATTTTATTCTAAATGGTTCTCGTTTCAACATTTTTCGTTTCATATGAGCCGTAGGTGGGTGAATAGCAATTTCTTCCATATATATACTAAATAGAATAAAAGATAATCAATAATATCATTTCTCAAAAGACTTTTTGATTTATTTCATTATTTTCCTTACCCTCTAAAATTGATTCATATAATCTGTATTCTAACTACTTAACCATAACTTATTCAAATAATCTATATTCTTATGTATGTCTGTGTATTTACCCCAAGTTAGATATGCGGCGAATAGTGCTGGACTGGGAATCAAATTATCAATCAGGTGTAATTCATTTGGAGATTTATAATGTCGCTTCCAATAGTTCATTCTTTTGACTTCATTTTCGTGGTCTAAATATGTCTGTGTATTTCTTCTTGAAAAATCATAATGACTTCCGTCACGCATAAAGATTCTAAACCTCTTCGTCAGCATTGGACTTTCGTGTATTGATACTATCTGTTGTAATGGTTTGGTTTTCATTTATATTAGCAGAAGATTTGTTTGCTCCATTTCTTTCAATTGTTAATTCGTCTATTCGTTCTTCAAGTTCTGTCTGTCGTGTTACTTTTATACAACAGACTTCAATAGTAGAACATTTGGATTTATATAATATTCTCATAAATGCTAGAAGAAAAGCTCCTCCAAACGTGTAAAATCCTATCCAATAACTTTCTGAAAATGTCATATAATATGTCGGGATTAAATATTTTATTCCCTTTACTATAGGTCTCCAAAGGAGACGTATTCATTTGTATAATTAAGATAGTTTATTTATACCCATACACTTTTGCTATCCAAGTAGGATTATTAGTTGCTCCCATAATAGTTTGTAATGATAAACCAGTAATAGTTGAAGAAGAGTTTTGGACCGTCATAGCAGTAATATTTCTTATACCTTTTACAGTTGGATTATTATAAGTTGAATTACATACAATTCTTATAATATTATTTGAATGAAGAGTAGTATATCCTACATTAAATATATCAAACTCCAAATGACAATTAGAAAGACAACTACCAGTTAATTGTAATGGATTGGTTGATAAAGTTTGATTTGTTAATGAAATAGCAGTCAATGAACCAAGTATCATATCATAACCATATAAATCTCCAGTCGTAGGAACAATTATTCCACTATATCCATTTAAACTGACAGAAGGATAAGAAGTAAAACTATTCTCACCAAAAGTAAATTGGATTTTATAATTTTTATATGTACTATTGAAGATAGAAGGAAGAATAAATGTCGTTGGTGTTATAGCACCAGTAATAGTTCCAGATAATGTTTGTAAAAATACTAATCCAGTTGTAGAACAACTACCTGTAAATGTAGTTGCTATTAAATTACCAGTTGAAGGATTGTATGATAGAGGATTTGTGGTTTTATCAACTTTCAAAGGAAGATTACCTGTATTATTAGAAACGAATACTGGATAAAAAGTAGCATTTGTATTATCGTCTGTAATAGTATTTGTAGTAGAATTTGTAGCACTTCCAGTAAGAGAACCTACGAATGTAGTTGCTATTAAATTACCAGTTGAAGGATTGTATGATAGAGGATTTGTTGTTCTATCAACTTTCAAAGGAAGATTACCAGTATTATTAGAAACGAATACTGGATAAAAAGTAGCATTTGTATTATCGTCTGTAATAGTATTTGTAGTAGAATTTGTAGCACTTCCAGTAAGAGAACCTACGAATGTAGTTGCTGTAATAGTATCAACATTATTTATATTTTGAGAGTTCATATTTAGCTTACTTAAAATATCAAAGCCATTTGGGTTTGTAGTGGTTATACCGTTTTGACCTATTGTAGCAAAAATTGGTGTTGTATTTAATAAAGTTCCTAAAATTATTCCACTAGTAGCATTAATTTCTATTGATTGGTCTGAATTACTAGTTATACTAGTTAAAAATTGAGGTATTAAACTGGTTTGATTAACTAAATCTAATTGAGGAATAGACATTATATGATATAAAAATATTAAAATCTTAAAATATAGGGTTGAATGCGTAAAATGTTAGAATTGACCCAACTGTATATGGAGTATTTGTAATATTAGCAGAGACTTGATACTGAACTCCACCAATAGCACCAGCATTTTGTATTATTGAATTAATAGTTAATCCTCCTATATTGCTTACAATATTAAAAACATAACCTGTCGTATTGGTAATAATTGGAACGGGCACAGCACCATTACTAAATTTAAAAGGAAGTAAAATAGCATTTCCTGAAACACTCATAGCATTTGTAAAATTGCTGTTTAATTGTAGTTCGTCATTAGTTAAGTATGGCGAACTAGAGTTTGATTTTCCAACATTACATATTATAGCGAAAGAAAATTGTTGTCCTAATGTATTATTTGGTATAGTTGAAAAACTCCAAATTATATTTCCAGTATCAATATACCCAGCAGCAGAGGTGAATGTTCCTAAAATAGAATTTTGAACTAATTGTGTAGTAATTATACTTCCAGCGTTATTATATGCGAAATATGGTTGTTGATTATTACTATAGAAGCAACTATAGTTAGTCGGAAGTTGAGTTAGGTTAGGTGTAGTGTTTAAACTAGATTTAAAAGGTGTTGCTATTAACGCTATTCCAGTATTGTCTATTGTTGCTGTATTAACATAATTACTTAAGTAAGTTTGAAATATATAAGTTCCAGCACCTAAAAAAAGATTTGGTTGAAATCTTAATATATTATTAGAAGCAGAAGTGCTTTGATTTGTAATAGTAATCGGAAATGAATTCGCACTTGTTTGTAATTTAAGCGAACCTCCATTTATATTAACAAGTTGATTATTAAATGATTGAGAAGTGGCAGGTGTTGAAAAACTATTATTTCCTGTAAATGTATTGTTTCCACCCGCTAAAACGTCTCCACCAACAATACCACTTACAGCGGCATTTACGAAACCTATTGTTGCAAGATAATTTGTATCTATTGTATTAGGATATGTCTGAGAGAAAACATTCACTTGTCCTGCTATATCCAATTGTCCGGCAAAGTTCGCAGAAGAACTTAAAACTATATTATTAGAATTAGCAGTATTCCCAATTGACAAATTACCTCCAATATCTAACTGATAATTAAAAGGGTCGCAACTAAGATTGACTTTGATATCGCCGTAAGTAGTGTCTGTTGTATTCCATAAAGTAATCTGTCCGTCAGTATTTTTAAATTCATTATATCCAGTAAAAGTTTGAGGAACAGAAGAAGTCCCTCCAGCAAGTAAAGCGTCGCCATTGCCGCTTATTGGACTGCCGTTGAATAATAATGACGACCCTTGTAATTCTATGGCTATTCCTGTTGAAGGTGTTGGATTACCAATAGTTAATACTCCTGTATCTAATTGAATTAATCCACTATAATTACTTGGAATTGTTTCTTGTGTATCTGTCATTTTTATTACTGATACAAAGTCAATGCCTCTTTCATTACCTGTTCCTGCCGACGTTCCTCCGTCTAACACTATCAGATTTCCACTTGATAATCCAAGAGGGAAAATATTGGTTTGACCTCCACCACCTCCTCCTCCTGTTGTTGTTACACTTTCACGTGTTGGAAAATATGCTGGATTAAATATCGGTAAAATTGGTATATAGACTGGTCTTGGATAAGCAACACCGATTTGAGCCATTAGTATAATTATAGAGAATATTTTATTATAGTATATTAAGACGAATGCCTCCTAAAAAAACTAAAATACCCAAAGAAGCAATTACAGAAAGCGGTATGATTAACTTCTATAAGGTTATGCCGAAGGATATGATTGTGGAAGCAAAGAATCCTAATTATCACCTTCATAAGTTTAAACTGCCGTTTCGTGCTTGTGTTGTTGCTCCCTCAGGTAGCGGAAAAACCAACTGGTTGATTAATTTTATACACTTATGTTGTCAAGGCGGAGACGGAACGTTCGCCGATATAACAATAGTTACACGTAACAAAGACGAACCTTTATACAACTTCCTATCAACAAAAAGCGACCAAATACAGATTAAAGAAGGTCTGTCTAATTTACCTCAGTTGGATAAGTTTGATAAGAAGGAAAATCACCTTGTAGTATTGGACGACTTGGTATTATCAAAAGATTTGTCAGCAGTGGAGAGTTATTATATTCGTTGTCGTAAATTGAATGTCAGCGTGGTATTTATTTCGCAGTCGTATTTTGCTATACCGAAGATTATTAGAAACAATTGTTCTTACCTTATATTATTAAAGTTATCAGGACACAGAGAAGTAAATATGATTCTCAAAGAAGCAGGTCTCGGTTTAACTAAAGAACAATTACTTGCTATGTATGAATATGCTACGGCAGAAAAGTTCAGTCCGCTCATTATTGATTGCGAATCAGAACCAAACAAAAGATTTCGTAAAGGCTTTATTCATATATTAAATCCAAGTGACTATGGAGTATAATCCAAAATTATTATAATTTCTTTTGAGAAAATACTTTTTGATTTATTTCATTATTTTCCTTATCCTCATTTTTTGATTCATATAATCTGTATTCTAACTATCTAACCATATATATTCAATAATATATACTCAAAGTAGCCGATCTATTGTATAATTAATAAATCCTTTAATTATACAAACAATTTCCAAAATTATTATAATTTCTTTTGAGAAAATACTTTTTGATTTATTTCATTATTTTCCTTATCCTCATTTTTTGATTCATATAATCTGTATTCTAACTATCTAACCATATATATTCAATAATATCATTCGTTATTTAGACAGATATTAATTCTAAACTTAATATATGTCACAATTATTGAAAGATTATATTAAGGAAAAGAGACCAAGTCTATCTGCTTCTTCTTTAACAACATATAATTCTATTCTCTCAAATCTATACAAAAAAGTATTTGGAAATGAAGTTATAGATTTCAAGAACTTTGATAATTGCGAGAAAATTATAGACCATTTGAAAGATATTAGTTCAAATAAAAGAAAAACAACCTTGTCTGCTTTGGTTGTTATTACTGATAACAAGAAATACCGAGAATTAATGAATGAAGATATTTCAAAGTATAATCACGAAATATCTAAACAAGAGAAAAGCGAAACACAGAAGGAGAATTGGTTGAGCGACGAAGAGATTAAATCCACTTTTGAAGAATATAAGAAAAAGGCGGATTTGTTATACAAGAAACCTACGCTTACAATGATTGACTTACAGACAATACAAGACTTTGTTATTTTAGCCTTATTAAGTGGTATATACATTCCAGTTAGAAGAAGTTTGGATTATGTAAGTATGAAGAAAAGCGGACATATTGATAAACAGAAGGATAATTGGATTGATTGGAAAAAGAACGAATTAGTCTTTAATATATTCAAGACAGCAAAATATGCTGGGACACAAGAATTGACTATGCCTTCGGCACTCAAACGTATCCTTAATAAATGGATTAAACAAGGAACACATACTAATTATCTTCTGTTTGATAATAATAGTAATCCACTTACTTCTGTAAAATTGAACCAACGTTTCCAACGTATCTTTAGGAAGAAGGCGTCGGTTAATCTTCTTCGGCATTCATATTTGACAACCAAGTTTGGTCATACAATAGAGCAAAAAAAATATATGGAAGACATTGCTAAAGATATGGGAACAAGTGCTGATATGGTTGAAAATGTATATGTCAAAAAATGAAAAAAAAAAAATTGATTTACATTTTTTACAGTAGAAGTTATATTACTTTTACGGAACAGCAATAATGGAACGATTAAATCAACTGATTGAAGAATATGTTATGGAAATGTTTGAAGAATACCGAGAACATATTGATAATATGTATGATAATGAAGATGACAAAGAAGAAGCAAATAATACATTGTTTAATTGGTTAGTTAATGGTTGGGAATTAGGTGATACTGCAGATATTATTTCTATTACAGATTGGTTACAAAGCGAACACGAAGATTTCTTTGAAAGTTTCTTAAAAGAAATGACAGCATTAGAAATGCTTGATATATTGAACTTTATTGACGAATATTATAGTGAGTTTGACAACTTACCTATTTTAATACATTTAAAAGAATGTGAAAGCCATATTGAGAAGACTGTATGTATTATTAAGCAATATTCTTATGCTTATGTTTCTGATTCTGTGGGTATATCTACTGAAGACATTTTGAAAATGATTGATAATCGTATTATTCCAAAATAAATAACAAAATAAAAATAATAATATAATATACTTTTATTTACATATTTTTATTCTTTCTTTTCGACAAAATCGACAAATTATACTCACTCTTTTTCCTCCTCCACATTTGAACTTTTATGTTTCATTATTTCTAGTGTATCAAAATATGAAAAAAAAAAAATTGAAATAGACTTAAAAAGTAATTGCTATTGTATTTCAGTAGCCTAACAATGAATCAAAATCAATTTGACGATAGAACTCAAAATCAAAAGCAAAAGCAATTTGACGGACACATATTCTGGTTGCTTGAACTTATTAAGCATATGGAACAGGTTCGTGACGGTGAATACAAAGAGACGTGTAATATATTTATGGAATTGAGAAAATTATTCAAAGAAACAAAACAAGAAATCATACATACAACGGTTTATCAAACTATGATACGTCGTCGTATTCGTTCTAGGAATAAACATATGAAAAGCAAGAAATGTTGTATGACTCACGAAGCCAAGTTTCAAACTCATAAGATATATGAAATCTATAAAATGGAACTTGGTAAAATCTGTAATTTCGGTAATATGGAAATTGGTAAAATCCCTAAAGACCAACTCAAAATATTGTTACCAAACTATGAAGAACTATTTAATGAATGTATTACAGAACAAGAACAAAAAGCATTCAAACATAAACAATTATATACATTTCATTAGGAAACAGATTATATGAATCAATTTTAGAGGGTAAGCAAAATAATGAAATAATACAAAAACTATTTTCAGAAAAAGATTTATAAGATTTTAGTATAATTAATATCCAAGAGACAACAAGTCTTCCATAATCTCATTCGCTTGACGACGAGGCAAACGTCCTATATTCTTCATTTTCATTAATAATATTTTTAATTCTTTGACAATATGTGGGTTATTATTACCAGCATTTATTTCTCCTGAAAGTATTTGTAATTTGTTGAAATCTTGTTCTTCTTTGGTCTTATCAGGTGTTGGAACAAGCAAACGTTGGTCTATTTTTGCTTTTTTAACAACCTTATTCAATAATGATTTATCTGAATCACTTAAATCATTAATTTCTTCAAAGGACGGTGAGCCTGTTCCAGTCAAAGTCATTAACACCTTCTTCAATTTACCGCCGATTGCTTGTGTTGGTATATCAGGAACAGAACTACCACTTTTGTTACGCAATTTAAGAATACCACCGACGAGATTATGTTGGTGAATTATATGCGAACCAAACTCTACATAAGACGGCACTTTTTCTACCTTTTTTGATTTATCCAACTTTGGAACATATTTCTGCTTTGTCACTCCACTTTGTAAAGTGGATTTTAAAGGTTGAGGTTGAGAAAGACCTCTGCCGTGTATTGTGCGTCTTGGTTTAATTCCATTACCTGAAGGTGTTTCTTCTTCGTCTTCAGACAATATTAGTTTCTTTTTACTTCCGTAACCTGTTTTCAACACAGGTGGTGGTTGGTTTTTATTAAAATAATTTGTTAATAAATCAGGAAGATTTGTCTCAAAAATATTTTTGTTTCTTAACCCTGATAAATTACCTGCTGAACCCCATTCAATATCTGATTTTTTAATACCTCCTGTTTCAATGATATATCTGATATACCTTTTTTTTGTTTCAAAAGGCATAGCACTTAACTCAACATACGAAGTTGGAAATGCTGGTTCACCACCTTCGGCTTGTGTTGTCATACTTGCTGGAATAGTTGTTGCTCCTTCGCTTTCTTGTGACAATGACCTTGCCGAAGAAGGTGTTCTTGGTGATACACCAAATGGACTTTGACCTTCTTCCATTTGAGAAATATCTATATCCTGTGGCTGAATTAAAGATATTGTGTTAGTATATACTACTTGTGCTTGTTGAGGTGAATTACCAGTAGCAAAGGCTACTTCGGCTTGACTTGTCAATTGAGCCACAGAAGATTGTGTTGGAGCAGCAGATAGTAAATCATTTAGTAATTGTATGCTTTGTTGTCTTTCAATTGGGTCAATATTATCACCAGCCTGAGCGTTGTCTTCTGCGGCTTGTCTAATTGCGTCCGTTTGTGTTGTAGCATTATCAATTGCGTCTAATGCTTCCCCTTGTAACGGACCTTGTGGTAAAGCACTTAATGCTCCTCTTAAACGTCTAAGACTTTGGTGTGTAGGTAATGTTGCTTCTATATTTTGAAGAATTCCTATTATATTAGTAAGTAATTGATTGGATTGAATAAATGGATAGGTTGCTACTCCACTGTTCGCTGTTAATGCATTTCTGTATCTATTCCAATAAACCATAAATGCCGGTGCTGGAATCCCTAAACTCCACTTTGGTTTCAATTCGGCGATTATCTGTGGAAGGTTATTCAGAAGGTCTAAAATATCATTGCCGTGAATCTGTGACACAATCTCATTACTATTCGCTCCGTCCGTGATTTCACGTAATCCTGATATTAATGCTACTCTTGCTTTTTGTATATCAGCATACTTCTCGGTTATTGAACGCGTATCAACCATAGAAGTTATACTCGGCGGTAATACTCCGCTTTCTTTGAATATTTGATTAGCATTATAGTTAGTCAAATTGTTTGCTGTTTCCAACTGAAGATTTTTGATATACTCATTACGGACAGCATTTCTGTCTGCTACAGAACGTGTGAAATTGGGATTCATTATATTAATTGATAATATAATTAATCGTAGAAATCTTATAAACAAATCCTATAATTTTATAATTTCTTTTTCTAAAAAAACTTTTCAGATTATTTCATTATTTTGCTTACCCTCTAAAATTGCTTCATATTCTACTTTGTCTATAATGGGTCTATGTTCTATTTGTGTCTGTGTCAATTCTTTGCCGTCCATTATACTTTCATTCCACAGAAGTTCAGTATATTCTTTGGTTTCTTTTGATAATTCTGTTTCGTTACTTGGTCTGACAATCATACCCTTGTATTTTGTATTCATAAAAGGGAATATCTCTTCTTGACATACTCGGTTAAACTCTTCAGTAATATATGATTCAAAATCATAAGGTAATGCTCTAATATAAGCATTCAAATCTTCGTTAAAAAGACGCTTCTGTTTTGGCTCTAATGACTTGAAATTAGTCATTGGGTCTAAATCACGACGAGACATAATAATGACTTGTAATTGCTGTGAAAATTGCTTGAAATGTTCTTGAGTAAATCCATTTGATAAAGCCATATATAATATATGAATACTATAACTAAATCATTCAAACGCATTTTCTCAAAAAACTTTTCAGATTATTTCATTATTTTCCTTATAGTCATTTTTTGATTCATATAATCTGTTTCCTTTAATTATATAATAATTTTTTAATAGACTAAACTCTACTGCCCGTAAGTATGTCAATAGAAACAGAAGTTTTGTAATTCACAAATACATACATATCAATAGCCTTTCCGGAAAGATTTTGACCAACAATATTGACAGATTTAGGCACAGCCTCTTCAATAGGCAACATACGACTAACATTGACCGCATAGTAGTTATACATACTCTCAAAGTCCAATTGATTGATAAGACCGCTATTAACTCCGTCAGTAAGCCCACCATTGACCGCATTTAGACCATAAAGTTGCTGGGTAAATTGTTCGTAAGTATATCGTTCAGTGTTATAAATAGCATTTTGACCGCTGATTACAACGTTAAAATTACCCAACAGACAGAGAGGAGAGGTAGTTCCTCCACCTTCGGAAGCAAAAGGTGATTGAATAGGTGAGACATTCTGATTAGCAGCAACAGAATAAAACGGAAGAACAAGAACAGTCTGTATTCCAGCAATACCGTTGGTAATCAAAGTATTAAATACTCCACTTGGAGCGATACCAGTTACTTGGTATTGATACAAATCATTATACACAATAGTTTTGACAGACGCAGATAGGTATGCTTGTTCGTAAATTGGATTAAAGACGTATGAAGGCACATTTAACATAACAGACGCAAGCATTGAAGAATTAACCACACCATTGACAGACGTTTGTGCCGAGTTCAAACACTTTGCTCCGACAGCAATTGAAAAATTGTATGAATTAGCAACCGTTGCTATTGTTCTTGAACCATTATTTGCCAATCCTGAAGCAATCATTAATGGATTACACCCTCCAAGAGGACAGGACAGATTTGTTAATGGAGTAAATCCAGCAAGAACACCAGCAGCAGCAACAGCTGTAGTTGTTGTAAAAGTCGTATTATTCAAGTTAAGCGTCATTTTCATAAACACACCTTTTAGTAAAGGAACTTCTTGGAAAAAGTTATGTAAATGTCTTAACTTGATTTGACCTATAATTGCTTGTTGAATTACTGCAGTTGTAGGAGTAGCAGCGACTCCGGTTACTTTTGTGAAAATATAAGATTTATATGCTTGATTCAAACTATTCGTTGGAAGAAGGACATTAAGACTAGTATTTGAACCAGCAGGTGCTAAGTTACCACCATTTACACCGTCAAAAGCAAAATATTGCTGTCTTTTATAGAAACCCAAATTACCAATTGTAGATTGACCTATGGCTGTATTTGGAACAACAGCAGTAACATAATCAGCATTATTACAACTACCAACTCCATTAAATTGGTTAGAAGTTGCTGTATCACAATAAGAAAAAGACGTAGAAGTATCAGGATAAAAACCAATTGAAGCCCATTCAGTGAAATCATTATAGTTAAAACTCGTCATTAGACAAAAACTATTCCACAGATTAACAAAAGGTGTCTGTTGAACTATAGTTGTCCCGTTGTAATCCAGTGTGAAAGAATGGACGATAGTTCCTAACCAATTCTTCAGACCCATAATATAATCTCCTGTAGTGGTTAAATCAAGGTCAGCAGCAGTTACTTGTGTCATTGTTAGAATAAGAGGAACAATAAGTGTGGCTTCGTAATATGAGAGATACTTGTTACTATTCGCCAACTGTGAAGTATCAATAATACATTGATTACCGACATATGACTGGTTCATATTGTCTAATATTGACAACCAATCACGCCGAACAAAAATCTGTGGTGTTCCTTCTGTCGCAGACGACATATCAAAAAGCAATGTGTCTCCTTGTTGTGCGTTTCCTGACATTTATACTATACTTCTACAGAAAAATATTACTCATTTGACGAATAGATAATCAACCTTTAAAAGGTAATATTTTTTTTCTTAAGCAATGGTTTTGACAGAAGATTTTGTAATTTATCATTGACACCTTTCAAATGAGTATATTGGTGTTTAGACATTGGAACTTCTGTGGCTGAAGTAAATAATCCTGACCCCATTGGAATTGGTCTCCCTGTAATTTGGTGATATTCATTGGGTGAAGAATAGGAAGAACCTCCCCCAGCACCACCAGTATTTAGTAATACGCTTCCCATTCCTCCTCCATAAGCACTCTTGCGTGATAGAACAACATTATTAGTCATATGTTCGGGTTTGAATACTCTTCTCGGCATTATAATTATACAAAAGAAATTAATATAAACTTTTAAAAAAAGTTTTAACAAAAGGCCCAGGCCCAGGCCCATTCAAAGGTCAGCTTTCATTTTAACTTGTTTTTTCAAATTACGTAATTTCAATAATCCAGTCATTACAGAAGTTAATATTGATAATTGCTTACTAATATCTCGTTCTTTGTGTTTCTCCATATCAGTATTACTATTCTTCATTTCATTCAATAGTTTCAAATGTTCGTTCATAATATTAGAATACACGTCATTGATATATTGTTCTGTGAGTTCTGTATTCATTATATAAATCCCTTATATAATTAATAACTTGGCTAAACGCATTAGACATTCTTGTAATTCCTATAATTTCTTTTGAGAAAATACTTTTTGATTTATTTCATTATTTTCCTTATCTTATAAAATTGCTTCATATAATCTGTATTCTAACCACCTTTACTACCTGAAGAAAGAATATTAGCAAATGCTCCCTTATATAATTAATAACTTGGCTAAACGCATTAGACTTTCTTGTAATTCCTATAATTTCTTTTGAGAAAATACTTTTTGATTTATTTCATTATTTTCCTTATCTTATAAAATTGCTTCATATAATCTGTATTCTAACCACCTTTACTACCTGAAGAAAGAATATTAGCAAATGCTCCCATATCTTGATTGACATTTCTTATCTCCAATGTAATTGTCATTGAAGGGTCATTAATAGTAATAGCATTAAAATCGCTTCCCAACCAAGATAATGCGAAGCGGTCATATGTTCCTTCTATAATCTTATTGAATATTAATTGTGGTGGAGTAAATACTATTTGGTCGCCAACATTTGCGTCAGGTGTAATGCTGTAAATAAGACTACTTGGGATAGTATATGGATTTTGTATCCCAGTCATTGTTAAAAACAGCGTTGGATTAGGTTGTACTTCAGGTGCTTGTGTTGATAAATCTGATTGATTAATACCTGTTGCTATTGTAGCAGGAAATGTATAATTTACTGGATAGCCTATTATCTTATTAAAAGACGCTGGAATTATAAACTGTGGATTAAATGAAGTAGTTGGTAATGTGCTACTATAATAATACGTCCAACCAGGGGTTGGTGCTACAATTGGAATAGCAAACGAATTGAGTTGAACGGCATATTCCACTCCGTTAATAATCATTTCCAAGAAATATACATAATTACCACTTGCGTCAATAGCATATGTGTTGTTGTTAATCATTTCACTTTGAAAATAAGCATTGATATCAGAAATATCATATGTTCCATTTGGAATCGTGACGGTAAATGTATTGTCAATTGTTGTTCCGTCTGAAGACCAAGTATATTGAAATGTATTGTTTGTCAAAGTATCACTAATATTATACCACGAGTAAAACATACTCACATTGGAAATAGCGACTGCGTGATTGGATAATTTAACCGAAGAAGGAAAATTGAAGACCAATTTGTTATTACCGTTATTCAAATTGACAATATTGTTCTGATTGAGAATGATTGTTGAAACAGACATATATATTACTTTTATAAAAAAAATAATATATTTTAACGCTCATATAATGGGTTATGAGACAAAGCGTGTTTTACCTGTGCTGAAAGAATTGGTAATTCACTTCGCATTTGGTGTAATTCAACCCTAGCATTTCCTAATGATACTTTGGGGCGAAAATTAGACGTGCTTGAAGAATGCGAATGTTGAGCGAAGTGGAATAATGGAACTGGTATATTACTCGTAGAAGGTATTGGTAAATGTATTGCCTTCTTTGATTTCGGAATACGGCGAGGCATTATATACTATTCAAAGAAAAATATTCTATAATTTCTTTTGAGAAAATACTTTTTGTATTATTTCATTATTTTCCTTACCTTCATTTTTTGCTTCATATAATCTGTATTCTAAACATAGTTAATAT
>Ga0247840_10007209_pt1 | contig 15547 bp, 5 predicted proteins | sample LaCruzMarch2015__FD_192404 | JGI IMG/M metagenome (GOLD analysis project Ga0247840, IMG submission 192404) | Freshwater microbial communities from meromictic Lake La Cruz, Castile-La Mancha, Spain - LaCruzMarch2015_17m | ecosystem: Environmental > Aquatic > Freshwater > Lake | place: Spain... | reverse complement strand
CACCTGGATTCAATGTATGCCGCCTTATCCATTTCAAACGCATCGGAAGTTGTGTTTATAAGAACGCAAACGCTTAACCATGATGAGAGCTATAATCCCGAGCACAGCACGCTGTCTTTCAGCAACTGCCGGAACATCACCATTCGGGACAGCAACTTTTGTGATAATCATTCCGACGATAATTTTATAAATACCGCCCGCGTGACCATTCGCCTGCTTCCCGGAAACCGTAACGTCGAGATTACCGGCAATCTATTTAAGGAGCGGGGGACCGGAATTGATATTTCTGCGGGCAATACCAACGTGGTCGTGTATGACAACTACTTCACACCAGGCGTCGCTACTAAAATGGTGAATCTGGAGCCGACCGCCATAACCAATCATTTCGAGCTCAGTCTTCATACCTTAAGTAACACATGGAATGTAGATGCATCAGGAAGCTGGACCGACAGCGCCAACTGGACGGACGGAACGGTTCCCGGTGTCACGACAGGCTTTCTCGAGAACGACCCTCAGGACTGCACCGGAGTCGCGATATTTTCGCGCGAACTCACAGCGCCGAGCACGGTCACTGTAGATACTAACCGCAACGTCGGTGGCATTATCTTCGGGAATACCTCTACGAACGGCTACACGCTCACTGGTGGAAACTTGATTTTGAGCAGTGGCGGTACGATCCAAACCCTTGCTGGCACGGGATCTCGCGACAATGCAATTTCATCACCGGTAAGGATTACGGGCGACAGCGGGACGGCCACATTTATTAACAATGTCGCTGGAAACAAAACCGGTCTGAAGTTTTCCGGAACGATCAGCGGCAGTTCTACCAATGGAAACACCACCTTGCTAACCCTCGACGGGGTGGATACATCGGCGAATACCTATATCAGCGGGGCTATCGCAGATGGAACTGCAGGCGGGCAGGTAGCCGTGGTGAAAAACGGATTGGGACAGTGGACGCTGACTGGCAACAACTCCTTTAGCGGCGGACTGACCTTTAATCAGGGAACAATCCGATATCACGGCATCGGCACCGTATTCGGACGGGGACTTCTCACGATTGGTGACGGCGTCGTCTTCAACCACGCCAACGAGTCCGCAACCATCGCAACCAACCCAATGGTTGTGACCGGAAATTTTTCAATGATCGGTAGCACCAATACCCAGTGGGGCGGAACGATGGATTTGGGTGCAGGTACGCGGACCATTACGGTAAGTGTCGATTCTTCCGTGGCGAGTATTATTTCAAACGGTGGACTGACCAAAGCGGGTGCGGAAACTCTGGCGCTTTCCGGTACGAATACCTATGCCGGCGGCACAACAATTTCGGTAGGCACTCTGCTTGCGAGTTCGGACAGCGCGCTTGGCGCTGGAAGCATTACGGTGGCCAATGGTGCGACACTGATTCTGCAAACCAATGCGACCATCAACGACCAAGCGGCGTTATTGCTAGGAACTAACGCCTTGCTGACACTCGACTTCACCGAAGCAGAAACCGTTGGCAGTCTTTCTCTTAACGGCGGAACAACCTGGCTGACAAACGGAATCTACGATGCCTCGGCTCTCCGCGCAGTTGGTGCCGGAACCTATACAGGCAGCGGCAGCCTGTCCGTGGCCGGAGTCGCCTCCGATCCGGCGGGCACACCGTACGGATGGCTGGCGCAATACGGGCTGACCAATTTCAATTCAGATGCCGTTGCAGATGCCGACGGTGATGGACTGTTGACCTGGCAGGAATATGTGGCCGGAACCAATCCGACTAATCCGGCGTTGTGTCTTCGGATCACCGGCGGCAGCGCAACTTCTCAAGGCACAGTGATCCGCTGGGCGAGCGCATCGAACAAATTCTACAGCCTCAGTCGGACCACCAATTTGCTTCAGTCTTTTGCCGCCGTTGCTGGCGCGAGCAATCTGCCCGCCACTCCGCCTGAAAATGTTTTCACCAATTCGCAGAATGACGGAGCAGCGGCCTTTTACAAAATCCGTGTGCATCAGTAGTTGCAGGTGTATAGTCGCCTAGCGGCAGGAATAAAATGTTACTTCAATTAAGGAAATTACGGAATGATGTCAATTCGGCAGGAGAGTTGGTGCAATGGCGGAAGGTTTATACAACAGCTGATTTTGGCATTCATTGTTTCAGCGGCGTTACTGCCTCGCCCGGGTCTCGCAGTTGAACGGGTTTTCAATGTGCCGGCGGCCACGGGAGATGGAGCCCTTGACACCGCTGCGGTCCAGTCAACACTGACCGCTGCGGCTGCGGCTTTCAACACGTCGGATGGCGCAGGCTTTTCCGGCGTCGCCGTGGTCTTCCCGACGGGGACGTATACGGTTACGAATCGCTTAACCATGATGACCACGAACCGTCCTGTAAACGACGGCGGAATTATGATTCGCGGGCAAGGGCCGTCTGCCAGCGTCATCCAGTCATCAAACACAACCGGCACGCTGTATTTTGACATTAACACCTCAAATCAAATATTTTTAGTCCGGATTCAGATGGAAGACCTCGGGTTCAAGGCCATTGTGCCGGCGGCCGGCCCGGCGATCGAAATCCGCCCGTCCGCAGATGCAGGTCAGCGGATCGTTCCCTTTTTGCGAAATGTCTATATCGGAAGGGTTGGTGTCGCGAATTATTACACCTACGGGTTCAAGGCGTGGCGTGTGCGGGAACCCATCATCGATAACACCACGATAAGTTTATCCCTAAACTGCAGCACCGCCTGTATCCTGCTTGAAGAAACCTACGCCTTTAACATTAAAGACTCCAAACTGGAAGGTGCTGCGCACGGAGTGCACCATATAATCGGCGGCGAGGGAGGAACGCTTAATCGCGTTACGATCACCAATGTGCAGACGGGTGTTGAAATAGACAATGACATCAATACTCTCCTCATGTCCGCTTCGGACTGCAAGGTGCTCAACAGCTCGATTTCAGCGAGTCAGTGTGGAGTATTGTTCGATTGGAAGCATGATGTTTTCGTTTCCAACAACCAATTCTTCTCACAAGCCGGGGACAATGCGTATACCGACATCAAATTCAATCATTCCAAGGATAGCTTTATAACAGGAAACACATTCGCAGGAACAGGCGCAGGCCGGACGGGAATCGCTCTGGATACACTGACCAATTATCTGGACCGCGGACTCGGAAAGACCATCATTTCCGACAACACGTTTGGGGCCTTTAACACCGGGGTTTATGTTGGATCCAATATTCTCCAGACAGCGATCTTCAGTAACACGTTCAGCACAACCACTGCGCTGGTCGATAACGGGATCGGCACGACCTTGGATACCAGCGGGACACCGGCACCGTTTGTTTCTCCTGCCGACGCCAATGATTCAGAGAATTTTTCCTGGGGGGCAACCGTCGGCTATCAAGTGTATAACGTGACGAGCGCGCCCTACAACGCCGTCGGCAATGGCACTAATGACGATACGGCTGCTATTCAGGCCGCAGCGGCTGCCGCCGTAGCTTATCTCACTGATCCCGCCAAAAAGGCCGTGCTGTATTTTCCGGCAGGCACCTATAAAGTTACCGACCAAATCAGCCTGTTGCCGACGAGCGGTTCAAATCTGGTGATTTGCGGCGACGGGATGAGTGTCAGCGTCATCGAGAGGATGACGGGCGGCACCGCCGGACTGTTTAATATTCAGGTTCCGGCGACGACCCGCGTGGATATTCACAATATCAAACTGGACGCCGCTTACGTTGATGCCGGCAATGCAATCTATATGAAACAGCTCGGCACCCCGACGGGGCGGTCATTGTACCTGCACACCGTTATAATAGAAGATGTGAGTACAAGCTATTTTAACAGAGGTTTGCGCGGCGAAAATCTTTCAAACCCGCTGCTGGAGAATGTCTGGATTAACATGGCCAGCAGAGGTGACGCGGTCGCAAGGCCGAACACCAAGGGTATCGAGCTGACCGGCGGAAGTGGTTTTGAATGTGAAAACACTACGGTGAAGAAGCAATTGGAGACCGCCATTGACATAACGAGCTCCGGGGGTGCCCTGCTGTTCAAAAATGCACACGCACTGGTGGTCGGGCCGGATGTCGGGATAAGAGTAAACGCGGGCGGCGGCACCGTAGCGATTGAGGGAGCGCATGTGAACTGCCCTCAGAATTTTGACATTACTAACGCCATAAACGTATCGCTTCTGAATACGGTGGTCATGACGCATGACGGCACTGCCGGCCCCTCACTAAGGCTGACCCAATGTACCGATGTCAAGGTGAGGAATAACGCGTTTTGCTGTCCCAACGTACGGTCTGCCAATCCAATGCGCCGGTCGATCTGGCTCTATGGTACGGCCAATGCGAATGTTGATATTTACGGCAATTCGTTTGCTGAACCGGGGGACGCCTGTGTGTACACGCAGGCCGGGGCTCCCGGGCCGAAGGTGCGCAACAACCGGTTTGACCGGACCGATATCGATGACATCGCAGGGCCGGTCTCCACCGTGATCCGTTCGTACGAATTGAACGGCGCTTTTGGCACCAATTACCTCATTAAAAGTAAGGTAGGCGGGAATTATCTTGCCGCTGACGGAACCGGCGCCGCCGCAGTAACCTGCAGCAAGACGGAAATCACCGACACGGCTTTATGGAATGTCGTTTATACAGAGGAGGGCGGATTTAAACGGTACTTGCTGAAAAACAAGAAGCAGGGTCGGATGCTGCAGTACGTCGCTGGTGATGTGGATTGCAGCGGAACAGTCACTAACGGGTATACCCAGTGGCTTCTGGTGAACCGGGAAGATGGTTTATACTCGATCGTCAGCGGAGCCGATCTCACCAAGTATCTCGGCTATCAGGCCACCGATCAGGTGGACTGCAGCAGAACGGCTCTCGATGACAACACCAAGTGGGAGTTTATTCTGGCCGATGATCTTGCCGAGGGAATAGATCCGGGGACGTTGCCTGCGGTAACCCAAACATCGGGCGCCGACTGGACAACCGTGAATTTCCTGCAGCCCTTCCACCATCCTCCGGCGGTCTTCGTCGGCGGACCGGAATGCAACGATACGGCACCGCTTACAGTCCGGGTAAAGAATGTAACGACCACCAACTTTCAATTCCAGCTCGATGAGTGGGACAATGCCGACGGGATTCATGCTGCGGAAGAGGTCAGCTTTTTCGCCATGCATAAAGGGCGCTACAAGCTTGCCAGTCGGACGTGCGAAGCGGGAACGATAACCGGCGTGAACACCAACTGGACAACCAAAGCTTTCAGCACGAATTTCCCCAAAGTGCCCTGCGTGTTGGCTCAATGTACATCGGTTGGTGAACCATCTGCCGTCTGTACACGGGTGCGCAACGTTACCGTCACAAACTTTCAGGTAAGGTTGCAAGAGGGTCCTGGGGGAGACGGTCCCCATACGGCTGAAACTGTCGACTTCATTGCGATTGATCCAGGTACTGATCCCTACCGGCGTTTCGAGGTCGGACGTTCGAATCAATGTGCAAGTGCCAATTGGACAACGCTGCAGTCAGGCGGCGGATGGAGTCTCCCTGGATTTGCAGGGAGCGTACAGAGTTATTACGGGACTAACGCGTGTGTATTGCGTTATCAGACGGATTCTTTGACCTCAACGAATGTCATCATCAAGGTGGATGATGCCAGCGATCTGTCGCATACCGCCGAAGATGTCGGCTGGATAGTGTTCGACAGTTTTGCAGGCGGATTAGCTTCTGTGGATATGCTTTCATTACCTAACGCATGGCAGATGGATGCGGCGGGATTTTGGACGAACAGCGCTAATTGGACAGACGGAATCATCCCCGGTATTTCCGGCGGCAGCAACAGTTCGGATGTGGCCATATTTGCCTCCACGCTCACCACCAATCGCATTGTTACGGTGGATGCCAGCCGCAACATCGGCGGCATCACATTTGCAAATGCAGCCAACCTTTCAGGTACAAACGCCGCAACCACCATCGGCTATACGCTCAGCGGCGGCTCCATCAAATTGAGTAACGGCGGTGTGATTCAGATCAACGACTTATCGGGTACGAACATCTCCACCATCAACTCCGCCATTGTAATTCAAGAAAATGGCGGCTCTGCCACTTTCCGTAATGATGCCGCCGGAAGCAAAGCCGGTTTGGTAATAGCTTCCGTCACAGGCACCTCTACGGCAGGAAACGTCACTACGCTCTATCTGGATGGCGCAAGTACTTCTTCCGGTATCGGCGGAAGCACACGAAACAACTCGGCGGGCCTTATTGGAAACGGCGCTGCGGGCGGCAAACTGGCGGTCGTCAAAAACGGAACGGGACTGTGGTCGCTATTCTATAACAGCACATTTACCGGCGGACTGTTTTTTAATGCAGGAACGCTCAGATATTACGGCAGCGGCACCCAGTTCGGCGGCGCAGGAAGCATCATCACTATCGGCACCAACGTTATCTTCAGCCACGCCAACAATCTCTTGATCACCAATACACAACCCTTAGTGGTGAATGGTGACTTTTCTCTGGTCGGCTCCGCCAACACCCTCTGGACCGGAGCAATGGATCTCGGCGCAGCCGTACGAGTAGTTACGGCAGCCAGCACCAACAACACATTCTCCGGTGTTGTTTCAAACGGCGGCATTACCAAAGCCGGTGCTGGCGAACTGATTCTCTCCGGCTCAAACACCTACGGCGGCGGAACAACCGTTTCGGAAGGCAAGTTAGTCGGAAGCGCGAACGGCGCGCTGGGATCCGGCCCGGTGACGGTGGCGGGCGGCGCAACGCTGACGCTCAACTCGACAAACTGTCTCGGCGATCAGGCCGGCCTGATATTGGCCACCAACGCCACCTTGAACCTGACTTTCACCGGCACGGATACCGTCGGCGGAATTTCGCCGGACGGCGGAGCCACTTGGCTTCCGGGAGGCGTCTATACGGCAGCACAACTCGATGCGCTTGGCGCCGGAACCTGCACCGGCTTCGGCAGCCTTCTCGTTGAAGGGTTTGCCAATGACCCGGCGGGTACACCGTATTCATGGCTGGCGCAATACGGGTTGACCAATTTCAATTCAGATGCTCTGACGGATGCCGACAGTGACGGCTTGCGGACCTGGCAGGAATATGTGGCCGGAACCAATCCGACCAATTCCGCCTCAAGTTTCCGGATTACCCGGAGTGTGACTCCGCAAGGTTCGGTGATCAGCTGGTCGAGCGTATCAAACCGTTTCTACGATCTAAGCCGGACCACCAATTTACTTCAGTCTTTTTCCGGCATTGCGGGAGCAAGCAACCTGCCCGCCACGCCGCCGGAGAATGTCTACACCAATCCGGTGCCGGATGGTGCGGCGGCTTTCTATAGGATTAGTGTTCACGAATAAGAAATCATTTTATGAAACATCGGCTGAAAATTTTAATCCCTCTGTTATCCCTTGCGGCGATTGGTGCCGGAGCGGCGGAACCGGTGTATGTCGGATATTTCCGCGGACCGACGATGACCAACAGTTCAGGGCTGGTAATGCCCGCCGGTTTATATTCTTTCACAAATATCACGGCCGTCGCAGATAGCGCCACACGGATCGGAACATTGGGTTTTCCCAGCGATAATTGGCAGACGACAGCCTTTGACGGAAAAACGTATTTCACTTTCTTCCGGGATGTTGACACCACCAACCATAGACAAGGCCCCGGATTATATAAATATGACAGCGCGCTTTCGTTAATCAGCAGCAACATCGATTCCGGCATTGTTTATACATACACCAACTGGCACGGCATCGGATACTGCAGTCCGTTCTATTACGGCTTGTATGACGGAACGGCAATGAGCGGGCCGGGACTCTATCGTATTGTCGATCCGACCGACCCGGAAAGCGAAGCGGTTCGTCTTTTCGCGCCGCAAACCTTTGATTCCAATACCTGGAGCGATGTCGACTTCGACGGTACGCGCTGGCTTTTTGTGAGAACGTCGACAGCAGGGAATCCCGGAATTTATCAATACGATCCGCTGACCACCAACTTCACCTGTATCAGCGGAACGGAAACCTACACGAAATGGGACGGGATCGGCGTGTACGTGAAACCGGAACCTCCGCCGCCATCTACCAACCTGCCGCTTCTGCATAAGAAGATTTATGTCGTTCTGCTCGGCGGACAGTCCAACGGGCTGGGCTGGGGATATCATCAATATCTGCTGGAGAGTACAAATCCGCAGGATTTTGCGCTGTCCTTCCCGCAGACGGATGTGGACATGTTCAACGGCTTTGAAGGCTATCTGCCGCTTAATACGCTGCTGCCGCTTCAGTCGGGAGCAGCAAACTCTCGTGTAGATCCTGAGACGCCTTCGAAAAAGTACCAGTATCCGGCGCTGACCAACGCCCCGGTTAGCCGGTTTGGTCCGGAATTAAGTATGGGCAGAACCGTCCGCGATTTGATTCATATTCCTAATTCGAAGGTGGCCGTGATTAAATATGCCGTCGGCGGGACCAGTCTTTATGCAGGCTGGCTGCCGGATGGAACGACCAATAGTGCGTCGGACGGCCCCAACTATCAGAAATTTCAGACCACCGTGCGAGCCGGTATCGCCGCGTTACAGACTCAATATCCGGATTATGAAATTGAAATTATCGGCATGGGCTGGGTGCAGGGCGAGCAGGACGCGGGAAGTACACAGCGCACCAACTACTTTGCGAACCTGACCAATCTGGTGGCGGATGTCCGCGCAACGTTCGGCGCCAATATGGTCTTTGCGCTGGCAAAACTTTCGCCGAACCAAAGCACCAACGCCAACTACGATATCATCCGGGAAGCTCAGACCGCCGCGGCAGCGCTTCCCAAAGTTGTCGCCACAGACACCATCGGCACCAATTATTTAACAGCAGATGGTTTTACTGAAGCCTGGATTCACTATCTGTCGCCCTCGCTGCTGCAGATCGGGCGGGATTTAGGAAACGCGATTGTGACCGCCAGCGGTCTCGATGTCGACAATGACGGCCTGCCGGACGCGTGGGAAAACAGTTATGAGCCGGGGGCGGCTGGCTTAGGCAATTCGCCAGACGCCGATTATGACCATGACGGTCTGACCGATCTTCAGGAATTTCAAGTCGGCACCGACCCGACCAATCCCAATGACCGCCTGAATCTAACAAACACTCAACTGCGCACCCGCTGGCCGGCAAAAAAAGATGTCCGCTATCAAATGCGTACTTCTACCAATCTGACTTCGTGGACAGACTTCGGAACGCCCGTTCTGTTACGGGACAGCAGCAGCGCCGTTGAAATTGATTTGTCGCAATATCTGGCAACGAACCATTCGGCGTTTTTCCGACTGCAGGTTCTTTAATCCTGAAATCATTCTAACTATGAAAACGACCCGTCAGATTAAAATCCGTCGTTTGCCGGCTATTTTTATTCTGGGCTGTTTGCTCGCGTTCGCCCCGACGGTGAAAATTTCCGCCGCCAGTATCAGCATCAATTTCTGCATCGGCCAGAACGACACCAACTCGGTGGACGCCGGAGAAACGGCGACACAGTTCCAATCAGTGGATGGAACCAACTGGAACAACATCCTGCTCAATGCCAAAGCAGGGGCGCCCACAAATTTCATAACCGCCAGCACAGGTGGGAATTTTATTCGACTGCGTGATGATTCCGGCGAAACCAATGCCGCACAGCTCACATCCACTCTGCTTGCCAATAAGGGTTATTGCAACTTCTCCGACTTAACACCTGAACCGCAACTTAGCAGTTCGGGCGAAGCGGGAATGATGAATTCCTACATCCTGATAGGGAATATAAATGGTACCAATGAAACGTTCGCTGTGAGCGGGCTGGGTAATGCGTTCACAACCAACGGCTACAAAGTTTATCTTTTCTTTGATATCGGAGCGGCTGGAGCCACTCCGCGCACACTCGGTTACTCGGTCAGCGACGGCGCCAATTCCAATATTTTTTGGGCAGGGGATACCATCGGAGATAATTCGGATACCAACGATGATGGAATTATTGAGTGGAAAAAGGCGACCGGCAGTGCCTCGGGCAGTGCGACGGCAGGAGCCAATTACGCGCTGTTTGAAGGACTGAGCGGACCGAGTTTCACCGTTTCTCTGCCAACGTCAACCGGTACCGCCGGTCGCGGCGCGATCAACGGTATCCAGATCGTTGCCAACGAGACAGCCACCGTTGGCCGAGGTCCAGTGGATGTCTATCTGCTGGGCGGTCAGTCAAATATGCAGGGCAAGGGCAAGACCAATAGTATTCCGGCGGGGCAGGAAACGGTAACCGATGTGCTGTATTATCACTCATCGACCGTCGCGGGCTCCACCTCACCCAACACTCTTTATACGAATGTCACGCCGACCGGTTCCGCTAGCGGCTTTTTCGGTCCTGAAATCGGTTTTGCCAACCGTATCAAGGAGCTGCGTTCCGGTGTACCCATGGCGCTCATTAAGTATGCGGTGGGCGGAACCAGCCTGATCAATGACTGGAAACCCGGAACTAACGCAACTGACACCGCGAACTGGGGGCTGAAATTCTCCGGATTCGTCAATACAATGAACGGCGGGCTGTCGGCTCTGCGCGTCGCCGGTTACCAGCCGCGCATCGTCGGAATGTTATGGCAGCAAGGCGAAGAAGACGCCAAAAACGAGGCTGACGCCGGAATGCTCTACGAATCGAATCTTGTTCATTTCATTTCCCGGGTGCGCGAGCAGTTTGCCGCTGACATCGCACCGGAAGGAATGCGGTTCGTACAAGGCACCGTACTGCCTTATGCTCCGGCTGGCGGTTTTGTAGCCGCCTTTTTTCCTGCCCGTCATGCCGTCAATATGGCCAAATTTAATACGGACGAAAACTCAGGCATGTCCGTCGCTGTTTCAAATACCAGTACGGTCGTTTGTGATGACATTATTACTCCGACCAAAGCGCAGATTTTAAGCGACGGGGATGAAGTTCATCTGGCGGCGGAAGGTCAGTTGATGCTGGGCAAGCTCATGGCCGAGCACATGCAGGCACCGAACTTTTCCAGCTGGTCGGCAGGGCTCACCAGCGGTGCGGCCGGTGATGATGACGGCGACGGATTCTCAAACGGTCTGGAATTTTTCCTCGGCACGAATCCGAAATCCCCGGATAGCCAGTCCGCCGGGCCGGCCTGGTCTCCGGCACAACTGGATGCAGGCAGCGGCCTGACGAATTACTTTGTAATGAGTTTCCGGCGGAGTATGACGAATAATGCCGCCGGGTTTACTTGGCTGGTTAATGGCGCTACTAATCTGAATAACTGGACTGACGCCGCCTTCACACCCGTACTGGTTGATCGTACGAATTACACCGACGGAACGGCGACGTTCCGCTACCGCACGGCACGACCGGTGAATGCGGATTTGCAGAGCTTCATGCGTCTTCGCCTGCTATTCGCCACACCCTAACCTGAAATTCAGAAGACTGAATCCGTACTGATTGTCAGAAAACGACCGGAATGTACAAAACGGCGGGTTTTTGAACGGGGCTTCCTTTGAGCCGTTCGTTGCCGGTGATATAAATATCAGTTCGTTCGCAGGATAATGTTCGGGCAGGGAAGCAGATATAAGCATATGAAAAAAACAGGATTTAAACCCATGTTGATTCTACTGGCTGCTGTGCTGACGGCACCAGTCTGCCGGGCTGAAGAATCCCGTACCGCTGGCAGTGCCAATGCGCAGTACCGACACCTGCTGGCCAAGCCGGCGCGGCCTGAAGACGCTGAGAAACAAGCGGCGGAACTGCTCGCCGCCATGACGCCTGAAGAGCGGTACACCCTGGTTTGCGGCACCGCGATGGGGATTCCGAGCTTCCCGCGTTTAGGCATTCCGGAGATTCACTTCGCCAAATCCGGTGCCGGTGTATACGTCAACGATCCTCTTTTATTAAAACAGATCACCGCGTTTCCCTGCAACCTGCTGTTGGCTGCCACATGGAATCCGGACATAGGCCGGGCCTGTGCCCGGGCGGTTGGCGAAGAGTGCAAAGCGGTTGGCGTCCAGTTTCTGCTGGGCCCGGGAATGAACATGTACCGGCAATCACGGTGCAGCCGGAATTTTGATTATCAGGGCGAGGATCCTTTTCTGTCTGGACGGATGGTGGATGCGTACGTTCGCGGTTTGCAGTCGACGGAAACCGCGGCGACCCTCAAACATTTCGCGGGGCTTGAGACCTCGTTCCAGCGGCGTTTCGGTAACTGCCTGATCAGCGAACGAGCCCTGCACGAAATCTATCTTCCGCCGTTTAAGGCCGGAATCGATGCCGGAGCCAAGGCCGTTATGATGTCCTACAATCAGCTCAATGGCGAATGGACGTCGGAAAGCCGCCGTACCGTTACCGGATTACTTCGCGGCGAACTGGGGTTTAACGGGCTGGTCATGACCGCGTGGGATGCTTCATGGCAGGCAAAAAAAGTACTCGAGTCCGGGGTTGATCTGGACATGCCTAACGGACCGGCGCTGAGTCCCGCCCGGGCGGAACTCACGGGCGATCCGCAGGTTGACCGTATGGCGAACAATGTTCTCAAGACGTGCATCGCTGCCGGATTCTACGAAAAAGAGTCTCCCGATCCGGCCAAGGCCGGGAGCCGGACCGAGCGGGCGGCTATTGCGCGCCAGGCCAATGAAGAAGGAATCGTCTTGCTCAAAAACAACGGAATCCTTCCTCTCCGTACAGAGCGTTACAGCCGGATTCTTGTTTCCGGAAATGCCGCCAAACGCTCGGATCTGACGCGTAGCGGCGGAAAGCCAGCGGGTTACGACCTGATTAGTTATTTTGATGCGCTGGCAAAAGCGGTCGGTCCGGAGAACGTTCATTATGCAGACGATCCATCCACCGAAGAAATTGCCGGCGCCGATCTGGTGCTGTTGTTTCCTGGCTTTCCTGAGCGCGGCGCGAATAATGAAGGCGGAGATGCGGATCGCACCTTTATCTTGCCGGAAAATGAAATGATTACCCGCTGTATTAAAGGTAATTCAAAAACTGTGGTCTGTCTGATCACCGGCGGCGGTGTAGCGATGGATTGGGCTGACGGCTCTGCGGCAATCATTCAGGCTTTCTATGGCGGTCAGGCCGGAGCGCCTGCGCTGGTGGATGTGCTCGCCGGAAAAGTAAACCCGTCCGGCAAGTTGCCGTTCACCATCGAAACCCGGTTTGAGGACTCTCCGGCATTCGGCTACGACAAGGGCAAGCCGAATACATCGCGGCCGTTTTCCATGGCGGTTTTCGCGCGAATCAACGGTAAGGTTCCCTACAGTAATAAGGAAAAAACTGAAGCGTACATCTATGACTTTACCTATAGGGAGGACATCTTTGCCGGTTATCGCTGGTACGATGAGAAGAAACTTCCGGTCCGGTTCCCGTTCGGCTTCGGACTTTCCTATACGACATTCGAGATGAGCGACATCCAGGTTTCGGCCAAGACCGTCACCAAAGAAAAACCGGTGACTGTCAGTGTAACGGTTAAAAACACCGGCAAGGTGGCCGGAGCTGAAGTAGTTCAGCTTTACGTTCACGATGATTCAGCCAGCGTTGAGCGTCCATATCGCGAGCTGAAGGGGTTCCAGAAAGTTTTTCTCCAGCCGGGAGAGAGCAAGACCATCACGATACCGGTGGACTGGAAAGCGCTGGCGTTCTGGGATGTGAAAGACCACGCGTGGCTGGCCGAACCGGGGGCCTTTACTTTGCTGATTGGAAATTCAAGTCAGAACCTTCAGTGTCAGGCTTATATTGACTATAAGTAACTAAAGAAAGCGGCACGGAACTTCCGGTCAGATGGATGTGAAAAATAAGGAAAGCAGTCATGGAGTATAAACAACGGGATTTTATTAAAATGGCGGGACTCGGTACTGCGATGCTGGGCTTTCCGATGTCAGGGAACGCAGCAGCAGCCAAATCCCAAGGTTCGGAAAAAGTTCCGCCCAATATCGTATTCATTCTGGCTGACGACCTCGGGTATATGGATATCGGCGCGAACAATCCCGCAACGTTTTATGAAACACCGAACATAGACGCGCTCGCCAAGCACGGTATGCGCTTCACCAGCGGCTATGCGGCGTGCCCGGTTTGTTCACCAACGCGTGCCAGTATTATGTCCGGTAAGTATCCGCCGCGAACGGGTATAACGGATTGGATTGGCGCCAATAAGGCCGTCAAACTGCTGCCTGCGCCCAACCGGAACCAGCTTGCACTGGAAGAAGTCACCATCGCCGAAGCGCTGCGCGATGCTGGCTACACGAATTTCTTTGCGGGTAAATGGCACCTCGGGGCGGGCGAATTTTCGCCGAATGGACAGGGCTTCGGCCCCAACTTGAGCGGGTCGGGACAGTTTTATTATCCGCCGAGTGATGTGCCGCCGCCCGATCCGAAAGATGACCCCAAGACCACTGACCGCATTGCCAATGAGGCGGTACGGTTTATCGAAGCAAACAAAGAAAGACCGTTTTTTGCCTATCTGCCGTTCCTCGCCGTACATACTAAAATCGGTGCACGGGCGGATCTTGTCGCAAAATACGAAAAGAAAAAGGCCTCTGCGCCAGCGGACTCCTGGGGGCGGGAACATGAACGCCAAGTGCGTCTTGTGCAGAACCATCCGGTATATGCCGCCATGATCGAACAGATGGATGCCGCCGTCGGGCGCGTGCTCGACGCGCTTGACCGCACCGGTCTGGCTGAACGAACCATTGTCATTTTCATGTCCGACAATGGAGGACTCTCCACTTCGGAGGGGCAGCCGACATCTAATTGGCCGTTGCGCGGTGGTAAAGGCTGGCTCTATGAAGGCGGCATTCGCGAACCGTGGATTATGCGTGTGCCGGGTATGACGAAGCCTGACAGCGTGTGTGACACGCCGGTTGTCAGTACAGACTTTTATCCTACGATACTCGAGTTGGCCGGATTGGCACTGAATCCGCAGCAACACCGTGACGGCGTCAGCCTCGTGCCGTTACTCAAAAGCGGTGAATTGAAACGCGGCCCGCTCTTCTGGCATTACCCGCACTATGGAAATCAGGGCGGATATCCCAGCGGTGCCGTGCGCGACGGCGACTGGAAACTTATCGAATGGTACGAAGACGGCCGTTGTGAACTTTTCAATTTGTGCGACGACCTTGGCGAGAAGACGAATCTTGCCGCAGCGAATCCTGACAAAGTGCTGGAACTGCAGGATCTTCTGGCGGCCTGGCGCAAGGATGTGAATGCGCTTATGCCGAAACCAAATCCGGCTTATGATCCCGCTAAACCTGCCGCCAAAGAAAAAAAGGAATAGCTCGATGTCTCTGACGTTATCAGTGTCTGTACGGGTTCTTACAGTCTTACTCCTTGCTGTATCCGCCGCGCAGTCAGCTCCCTTCGCCACAAATGTCTGGACGGTCACCAGCAACGGCGAAGGACATGCGGTTGTCGATCCTGCCGACGCAAAGCCCGGATTTGATCTGGTGCTGACGCAGGCGGCGGCTTACCTGAAAACTAATTCTGACAGCACGCTGATCCTGTCCTTTCCCGCCGGCACCTATAATTTCAACTCGAATGCTCTGGCTGTTTCGGTGAACGGATTTACCAATGGTACGCTGGTTA
>Ga0247840_10007208_pt1 | contig 15548 bp, 13 predicted proteins | sample LaCruzMarch2015__FD_192404 | JGI IMG/M metagenome (GOLD analysis project Ga0247840, IMG submission 192404) | Freshwater microbial communities from meromictic Lake La Cruz, Castile-La Mancha, Spain - LaCruzMarch2015_17m | ecosystem: Environmental > Aquatic > Freshwater > Lake | place: Spain... | reverse complement strand
AGGTCGGGATTCTCCGTCTCGATGGCCCTCATTGCGTCGTTGATGGCAGCGCCGATATTGGCCCCCTCGGGTAGTTGGATCAATGTCGAGAAGCGCGAAGCCTCGGGTAGGTAGAGCACGCCACGAGCCTGATAGTCCGCCGGGCCGACGGTGCGCCGCCCGCCGCCCGTGCCCACCAGTTCCTTTGCCACCGCCTGGAACTTATGGTCGGCATAACGCAAAAAGACCAGCCCCAGCACCGGGACGGAGTATTCCGAGGACTTCAGTTTGGAATTGGCACGTAATTCATCCGCCGCAGCCCAGAGGCGGGATTCGATGTTGTTGCCGTTTTGGTTCATGTTTTCTCCTCGGTACGGTTCTTATTTGCCATCAAACGGCATTGCTCTGCCTCAACTTGCCAGCGGTCGGGGAAGTTGTCGGTGCAGCATGGCTTTTTTAGGCCTCAGTGCTGCTTGAATACATCCAGATGCTTGAGCAGCCCTCCCGCTCGCCTCGCTGCGCGTACCCCACGAAAGAGTCGAAAACCCTTGGCTCCTGCGAACACCTTGCACCTATTGGATTGAATGGATGTAAGGATCGGGTCAGTGTAAGACACTGATTTCTTAACCGTCAACCCGTTGCTCTTGAGGAAATACAGTAGCCACGAAATCACGTAGCGATTCTCATCCGGTTCTTTCGACAACTCGACGAGCACGTTATTTAGGTGCCGCTCTACGGCAATAGCCGCACTTGTCTGGCCGGACGCAATCATCATTGCTTCCACCAATCCCAGGATTCTCGGCATTGACCTTATTCTCCTCTCCGCCATGAGAAGAAGGAGGCTGATTGTCTTCTCAATATGGAAGGTCGATACAGGGAATAGGGGCTGATACGACACGTCGGTTACATCCGCAATGAATCTGTCAATTATTCCAGTGCCTGGAACTTCTTGGTCGATCCGAAGCACAGCCAGATATAATTCTCTGAATTCCTGAAAGGACAGAGGCGCATTCTTCTTGGGACGAATAGCGTGATACTTGGAGACCCATTTGCGGAAGACTCCTTCGGGCAGGATTGCTATCTCAGTTTTATCTTCGTTCAATAGCAGGTTGAAGTCCTTGAGTCCTCTCTGGAGCAGTTTTGTTACTTTCTTGCAATCCTCCTGCGTCCGGCAGAGGAACCTATAGTCGTCCTTGAAACGGAGCGCCAGAATACCTGCGTTCTGAAGGCCGGGAGAAATGGCCAAGTCCACAGCAGACAGAATTAGTTCTGCTATCAGGTCGGAGACGGCTGGACCGATTGGAATACCGTTCGTGCAACCATCATTGGCATTCTGGAACAGTCTGTCCAGTCGGTTGCCGAGGAAAGAGTAGTCGTTCCGATTTGAACCTTTGCGGATAACAGCGCGAGAGTGGATCGCCCATGAGATGCTATGGGTGTACACAGAGGGGTAGTAGTTTTTCACGTCCGTTCGGACGAGGTACTTGTATCTATAGGCCTCTTCAACAAGATCCTCTTCCGCCATCTCGATCCATTCGTAAATCATCCTTCCAGCACGCAGTCCACCTATTGCTCCGGGAGTTTTTTTAGATACGGGAATTGGAAAACTGTACGAATAGACTCGCTTCGCCGGGTTGAAAATTACGTCAAGAATCAAAGACCAACAGCCTGCAATCTCCGAAGCAATGTCGCTGTGAAGCATTGGGTCCAGGATACCGAAAGTGCGGTCAGTGAGATCAGTTTTGGGAAAATGCACCTCACACACTTGCGCGAGAGCCGGGGAAAACTTTTTGGTCGTCCCTTGTGTAAAGTACGTTCCATAGGGAGGTCTTTTGGCGACGTGAAAGCATGGAGGAATGATGTAACTCTCGGGGAAGTACCCTTCCGTTACAAGCCAATCGTATATGTCGGCTGGTTGCAGTTTCCGAGCCAGTCGTTCAGTTTCTTGGCTGTGTCTTCGGGGTTTGCTCATCTTTTATTAGCCCAGCAATGGTTATACGGATCTTTATAAATCCCCGTAACTTCATCATTTTCAAAAAAAACCGTCCTCTTCTTGAAACACGGGGCTTGTGATCAATGCAGCCATACTCGCCTCACGGGCGAATGAGGGAGATACGAGGAGAAAGATTGTCAATCCTGCAAGCAGGGCGAGGTTGCGAAAGCACTTCATGGAAGATGTTTTCATGGCCATAGCGTTCCCATTATGATCTGTCGGATCTGGCGGATTGACGATAAGGAAAAGCTGAGCGAATGTCAACCATTTGATAAGAAATTCTTTATCCGTGGCGGGAGTATAGGGGGGGCTGTTTTGGCTTGTCAAAAAATATTGTGTATCGATTTGGCGTCGAAAGCCGGTGGCTCGCGACGCGATGGGAGGAGGGAGGTGGATCGGTAGATTGAAGGGTGCAAAATGGCTGGCCGATCCTCCGGAAAAGGGACGCCGGACGGGGTCAAAAATGAGGTTGCCGACACTGTGTCGGCAATTCGGAAAGTTGCAGTAAAATCATAAAGATCGTTCGAAAATGTCTGTTCGCTTTTTAAGCTTCCCCGGGGTCATCCAAAGCTTCCCCGGGGTGCTCCCCAAAAACGTGCTTTGTGTAGGAAGTGCCGAGGACCGAGTAAAACCATATCCCCGATAGAAGCACTCGGGGATGACAAAAAACACTCAGATCTCGGCAGGTCAAGCGCTCAGGCGACCCGATAAGGGATAAGGATGGCTCGCCCACCGGTCGTCTTCCCGCGGGTATCCTATGGTAAATTGTATGTTGTCACCAGGATATCTTCCTGGAATATTTGGGGAATATCAAAAGTCGGCGAAAAATATTTCTTGACAAGCCTGAACAGCCGCCTTATACTCAAATCGTTAAAATGACATTATAATCAATCAATTCAGCTAATTAATGATATTTCATCGGGATCATTCCTTATGACCAACGACTAATTCAATCCATAGGAGGTAACTCAAAATGCCGTCTCTTGTTCGTACCGTGATGAATGAAGCCCTTGCGCTTCCACCGCTTGAACGTGCCGGTCTAATTGAAGAACTTCTGGCCAGTTTTGATAAACATGCACGTACTTCTGTTGATGAGGCTTGGGCATTGGAAGCCGAACGACGCATTGACTCTTATGATGCTGGCGAAACGGTGGCTGTTTCACTTTCGGAATCGCGGGAGAGGATCAATTGTCGATGATGCTCCGGATTCTGAGGGAAGCTCAGCAGGATCTGGAGAACTCAGTTGACTACTATAACGGCGAATCTCCAAGTCTTGGTTATGAATTTGCTGATGAGTTTTACCACACCATTGACCGTATTTTTGATAATCCTGATGCATGGCCTGCCATTTCCAAACGTACGAGGCGTTGTCTGACCCGTCGTTTCCCTTTTGCCGTTATTTACCAGATACGTGACACAACTATTCTTGTCATTGCTGTAATGCATCTGAACCGACATCCCGACTATTGGAAAGAGCGATCTGGCGAATAACACCGGCTGCGGCCAATTTCACGGTCTTGACAACGCGGCTTGTCCTCCCCGATGCAATTTATGTTGACAGACAGGATGGCTTCTCTTATAGCTTCGCACCTGTGGAATATTCCGGGGAGAGCCGGCATGACGCCGAACAGTGGAACGATAGAAGGATCTGAGCGATTATACGCCGTTTTTGACGGGCGCAGCGGGGCGCCCCTTGTCGACCTGGCCCTTGCTCTTCTCGAGCAACAGAAGATGACCTGGCCCGCTCTCGCGGAGGGGTATGAGGCCCTTGGGGAGGCCCGGTTGCGCGAGATTTACGGCGAAGACTGGGGCGTCAAGATCCAGTTTAATCCGCGGCGGCTCGTCAGCAGCGGAGCAAAGGTCGATCCCGAAACCATTCGGCGGCGCCCTTGTTTTCTCTGCCCGGACCATCTTCCGCCGGAACAGCAAGCGATCCTCTACCGGGATGACTATCTCGTTTTATGCAATCCGATGCCGATCTTTCCGGGCCATCTGACCATTGCGCATTGCCGTCACCTACCACAGTCGCTCCCGGAAAATATGCTAACATTACTGAAGCTTGCTTTTGATTTCGGTCCCCGGATGACCATTTTCTATAACGGCCCGCGAGCAGGCGCATCGGCGCCGGACCACCTCCATTTCCAGGCGGCGCCCGCCGGCCTGATGCCGGTGGAAAAAGAGATTCTGGATCCCCGGAAACGGACCGGGGCGCGGCGGCGGGATGGTGTGGAAATTTGCCGGACGGCGGGGCTGGCCCGGGGGATTCTGCTGATCGAGGGGACGGAAGAAGGAAGCGTTGCAGCGGCGGTCGGGGATGTGATCGACAAATTGGGCCGCGGGGCGCCCTCCGAAAGCGAGCCGCTGCTGAACATTCTTTGCACCCGCACCGGGGAAGGGTGGCGCCTTATCCTCTTTCCCCGCCTGAAGCTTCGGCCGGCAGCTTATTTTCTGGAAGGAGAGGAGAGGATACTCGTCAGCCCCGGCGCGGTCGATATGGCCGGGATGCTCATCACCCCGATGGAGAAAGACTTCCACGCGCTGACGCCAGACCTCGTCTGCGGGATCTTCCGCGAGGTTGCCTTCGACGATGCGGCGGTTGGAGCCCTGCTTGACGCTATCTGAAGGGATTTTTCATTTAATTAAACCACAATATAAGGAGGAAATGAGAAGATGGGCCAGCAAAAACAGGGAATTGACACATTGGCGCTGCATGCGGGGCAAATTGCGGACCCGACCACGGGGTCGCGGGCCGTCCCGATTTACCAAACCACCAGTTATGCGTTCAAAGACGCGGACCACGCCGCGGATTTATTCGCGCTGAGAGCCTTCGGCAACATCTACACACGCCTGATGAACCCCACCACAGACGTCCTGGAAAAACGTCTTGCCGCGATTACCGGCGGGACAGGCGCCGTCGCAACGGCGACCGGCCAGGCGGCGATCTTCTATTCGATATGCGCGATTACCCAGGCGGGGCAAAACATTGTCACCGGCGACAAGCTCTACGGCGGAACCTACACGCTCTTCACCGTGGATCTGAAGCGGTTCGGCATCGATGTGCGATTCGTGGACTCCTCCGATCCCGCAAATTTTGAAAAAGCGATTGACGAAAATACGCGCCTCATCTATTCGGAATCGATCGGAAACCCCAAAAGCAATGTGGACGATATCGACGCGATCGCCGAGATCGCCCACCGGCACAAGATCCCGTTCATTCTGGACACCACCGTCGCCCCGCCGCCGCTCTTTTACCCCTTTGAGCACGGTGTGGACATCGTCGTCTATTCGCTGACCAAGATCATCGGTGGCCACGGTACGAGCATGGGCGGGGCCATTGTGGAAAAGGGTGATTTTGACTGGAAGGGGTCCGGAAAATTTCCCGAGATCACCGAACCGGATGCCGCCTACCACGGGGTGAATTTTTGGGACGCTTTTGGTGGGCATGACAAGGCCGTCGCGCCTGGTCTCGCTTACGTGCTCAAGATCCGGACAGGCCTGCTCAGAGACACCGGGGCGACAATCTCTCCGTTCAACTCGTTTATGCTCCTCCAGGGGCTCGAGACGCTGCCTCTCAGGGCCCGGCGTCATGTCGAAAACGCGCAGAAGGTGGCGGAGTATCTGGCCGCTCATCCATTGGTCGCCTGGGTGGAGTATGCGGGGCTGAAAGCCCACAAGGATTATGCGCGGGCCAAGAAACTGTTGCCGCTGGGTCCGGGGGCGATTTTCACCTTTGGCGTAAAGGGCGGGTACGAAGCTGCCAAGAGGTTCATCAACAGCGTGAAGCTGGCTTCGCACCTGGCCAATGTGCTGGATGCCAAGACCCTCGTCATTCACTCGGCCAGCACCACGCATGCGCAACTGACACCCGATGAACTGCAGAAATCCGGGGTTGAACAAGATGCCGTCCGCATCTCTGTAGGCCTGGAGGACATTAACGACATCACGGCCGATCTGGACCAGGCGCTCAAGGTGTCGCACGGGTAGTTTCTTTCGGGCAGATCTGAGGACAGGGTGTAATGATACGTGACGTGATTTGTCTGGGGTGCCCCAACGGCTGTCACCTGGTGATGCAGGCGCAGGACGGTCAAGAGCTTGAGCTGCAGGGTCACTGCTGCGAAAAGGGGGTCGATTTTGCCCGGACCCTTCTGGATGGCGAACGCAACGGGCCGCTGCTTCCGGAGCGGCCCGTTGCCTATGATGATGAAGCGCTTGGGGAAATTGCCGCGTTCTGGGGAATCTCCCTGAAGGCTGTTCATCGTTCGCTTATTCCTGACGGAAGCCCCGAACGGACGCTCTTTCGCGCAGTAATCGAGGATCGGCAAGGGAATCGTTTCGTCCTGGAGCGAATTCCGGTATCGGCCAACTACGCAAAAATGCGGATCATTCACTCTTTAACGTTTCTTTCTCAAAAGGGACTCGCCGAAATCACGCCGTACCTGACCGGCTCCGCGGGGGAAGCGATTCACAGATGCGATCGGGGGCTCTGGCAACTGGCGCCGTTTGTTGCCGGCGTTCCCCTGGATCGCCTGACCTATCTTTATGAAGGCTGGCGCGCGGAGGTTTTGTCGCGATTCCTGATTGAATTGAGGGAGAAATCCTGTGGGATTCCCTTCTTCTCACTGGAGGAGAAATTCTCTCTCAGGGATTACATCTACACGCTCATTCACCGGATCGAGGGGCACGCCCCGGAGATTCTGCCAAACATCGGCCAGACGCTTGCCTTCCTGGAGAAGGATTTCATGGGCACCTATGACCGTCTTCCGTCCGGTTTCTGCCACGGTGATTACCATCCCCTGAATATCATCTGGGGAAACGCGGAGATCCGATCGGTGATCGATTGGGAGTTCACGGGGATCAAGCCGGAGATTTATGACCTGGCCAACATGGTCGGTTGCCTGGGGATCGAGCATCCGTCAAGCCTGGCGCGGGATCTGGTGACGGGTTTGATCGCGCGGCTGAGGGCCGCAAATATCTTTTCTGATATCAGTTGGCAGCATTTCTTCGGGTTCGTCGTCGCCCTGCGTTTCGCATGGCTCTCGGAGTGGCTGCGGAAGAACGACCAGGAGATGATCGACCTTGAACTCGAATACATGAGCCTCCTGATCCGCAACAACAGCCAACTCCACAGGAAATGGAAGATATAATCTGTCTTCTGCGGGAGAATTTCATAATAGTGGCAGAACTCTGGCTCTGAATGTGATATAGGTGCGCCGGCAATTGGCCGGGGCGTCAACGTCCACTCACATCCATTTCAAAACAGGAGGATTCACATGACATACAAACTTCATCATTTTCATTTGGTTTGCAGTGATCTGGATCAGATGATCCACTTCTTCACCAAAACGCTGCAGGGAAAGTTCATTGCATTTCGTAAATTTGGGACTTCGAACGGCGCCTGTATCGATCTGGGAGGTGCGCCGATTTACCTGCGGTGCGCCCGCGAAGGCGAGGAGATCACTGGTGATTCACCGCGTCCGACCTATGGATACAACCATCTTGGGCTGGCCGTGGAAGATCTCGATGCTGCCTATGCCGAATTGACTGCCCAGGGTTTCGTTTTTACGACCCTGCCAACGGTAACCCCTACCGGTGTGAAGATGGCCTTTTTCCAGGGGCCGGACAAAATCGTTATCGAGCTGGTCCAGGAAAAGTGCTGAGGAAAAAAAGTGCTGAGTGCTGAGTGCAGAGTAAAAAGCTCAGTCCTCAGCAATATGTTAGCGCGCGTGGAAAAGAAGATGACAAACTGTCAGATAATTTTTCAGCCCTCCGGCCGACGGGGGGAGATTTCGGAAGGAAAGACCGTCCTGGAGGCATCCCGCTTCCTGGGCGTAGGCATCGAATCTGTCTGCGGCGGGAAGAAGAGCTGCGGAAAGTGCCGGATCCGAATCGAGTCGGGAATCTTTGATCGGTTTGGGATCACATCGCTTCCCGACCATCTTTCGCCATTCACCGAAGAGGAAGGCAAGTTCATCGGAGAAAAAGAGCAGGCGGAAGGCGTCCGTCTCGCCTGCATGGCAGCAATCCGGGGAGATGTTTTGATCTTTGTGCCGGAGGAGAGCCGCACGGTCAGGCCGGTGGTGAGAAAAGCTGCATCTGAAAAAACAATCTCGCTGAACCCGGCCGTTCGCCTCTTTTCGGTAACCCTTCCTCCTCCCACACTGAACGATCCCCTGGGAGACTACGAACGACTGGTTGCCGCTCTCGCAGAACAGTTCGGCCTGCAACGGTCGGAGATCGACTATCCTGCCCTTCTCGAGCTTCCCCGCGCCCTCCGGCAGGGAAACTGGAAGGTCACCGCAGCGATCCGGATGGAACGGGAAATCCTCGCCATCTTCCCGGGAGAGGTGGAGGATGCCTATGGTCTTGCGATCGACCTGGGCTCGACCACCGTGGCCGGATATCTCTGCAACCTGAAAACCGGAAAGCTCATCTCCACCGAGTCACTCATGAACCCTCAGGTCACATACGGCGATGACGTGATTGCGCGGATCACCTACGTGATGGACAATCCGGATGGCATGAAAAAGATGAAGGGGGCAATCGTTGATTGTCTGAACGACCTTATCCGGATCGTCACCGGGCATGCCGGCCTCTCCCCAACCGACATCCTCGAAGTCACGCTGGTTGGAAACACGGCGATGCACCATCTCTTTCTCGGCATCGATCCGCATGCTCTCGGCGTCTCACCTTTCACCCCCGCCGTACACCGCAGCCTGGATATCAAGGCTCGCGATCTCGGCATTGCGGTCCACCCCGCGGCCAATGTTCATATCCTCCCGATCGAGGCGGGCTTTGTCGGGGCGGACAACGTGGGAGTCCTGATCGCGGAGGAGCCCTACCGTCGCGACGAGATGGTCCTCATCATCGATGTGGGCACGAACGGGGAGATGATCCTGGGAAATCGGGAAAAACTCCTCTGTGCCTCCTGCGCCACCGGCCCTGCCCTGGAGGGGGCGCATATCCGCTTCGGAATGAGAGCGGCCCCGGGGGCGATCGAGCGGATTCGAATCGATCCGGAGACGTTGGAGGTCTCTTTCAAAATCATCGGTGAAGAGCGCTGGCGTCCGGAGTTCCGGATCACCGGCGCCAGGGGGATCTGCGGCTCAGGGATCATCGACGGGGTGGCGGAACTCTACCGGGCGGGAATCATCGATCAAAGCGGCCGCTTCCGGGCTGATCTCGCCACGCCGAGGCTCCGCTTGACCGACGGGAAGCCGGAATTTGTCATCGCCTGGCCGGAAGAGACCTCGCTGGATGCGGCGATCACGATCAGCCAAAAGGATGTCCGGAGTGTCCAGCTCGCCAAAGGCGCCCTTTATGCCGGTGCGAAACTGATGATGAAAAGGCTGGGAATCGAAAAGCTGGACCGGGTAGTCCTTGCAGGCGCCTTCGGAAGCTATATCGACAAAACAGAAGCGATGATCCTTGGAATGTTTCCCGACTGCGATCTCGATGATGTCTCATCCGTCGGGAATGCGGCAGGCGACGGGGCGAGGATCGCCCTGCTGAACCGTGACAAGCGGATGGAGGCCGAGGAGATGGCCCGGAGGGTCGAATATCTGGAACTGACCCTTGAAAAAGAGTTCCAGGAGGAGTTCATGTCCGCCATGTACATCCCCCACATGTCGGACGCCTTCCCCCATCTGCCGTCGCTGGACAATAAAAGCTAAAAAAACATCTCCTGGGTGAACTTTTCCCCCGGTTGGAGGTGCAGGAATTTTTCCTCCGTGTAGGGGCCGTGGAGAAGCTCACGAAAGTAATCGAGGCTGCCCGGAATCTCCTCAAACTCTTTTTTCAGGAAGGTCGCGTTCTCCATCGCTCGCACCCGCAGGTGTTCCATCACCTCCACCCCCGTATTGATCAGCGCGATATGTGTGTAGTGCTTCAGCTCCTCTTCGATCACCCACTGCGCCGTCTCGCGGCCGTAGCGGGGGACATACTCTTCCAATACCCCCAAGGGATCCTTCTTTTCCGCAACCCAGCCCGGCGTCAGGTAGTAAGTTCCCGGCTTTTCCCGGAATACATCCTGATAGCGGGAAGGCGAACCAAGAAAAAGGGCGATGCAGTCATGGCAACGGGGCATCCAAAGCCCCTGCTGACGAGCCGTGACGCCGACCACGCTGTTGGAGCAGAGACCGTAGCCGAGAACGATCCGGGAGGCTGCAGGCGCGACTTCATCGATCTTTTCCTGGAGCTGATCAAGGAGTTTGGCTGGTGTCCGGTGGAGGGCCTGATCGATGTAGAGGATTTCCACCTCTTCCCCTCCCTCCGCAAGCGCCTGATTTAATTCTGGCTCCATCACGCGGCATGCAATCACCACCTGCCGCCGTTTCCTTTCCTTTTCTTCACGGACCATCACAGGCACCTTTGTAAACGACATTCATCGCAAGAAGATGATTTCAAATTCCAACACGCCCTTCACGAAACGCGCCGATGTAGTCCATACAGAAGTCGTCCTTGCCGACAATCAGCGTCGCCGCCTTCAGCATCGCGTAAAGCAGCGTGTCCGTCGGGTCGATGATGGCCGAATCCAATCCCATCGTAATTGCCGCTGCAAGAAACGCCCGGTTGATCAGCTTTCTCGCTGGAAGACCGTAAGAGACATTCGTCAAGCCGCAGATGGTATGGGCGCCAGGGAATGTTTTCATGATCAAGCCGATCGCATCCAATGTGGCTCTGGCCGATTGCGGATTGGTCGAAAGCGGATAGACCAGCGGGTCGATATAGATGTCGTCGAGAGGGACGCCCGCTTCCGTAAGCTTTTCGATAATCCTGCCTGCCAGTGCCACCTTCGCTTCGGCCGTTTCGGCCGTCTCGTGTTCGGCCTGACAGAGGGCGATCACCTTGGTCTTGTGCTCAACCACAAGCGGCAGTATTCGTTCCAAGCGCGAAGGCTCTAAAGTTATGGAGTTTATCATGGGAGTCATTTTAACAAACGGCAGCATCGCACCCATCACCGCCGGATCCGGACTGTCAATACAAAGAGGTTTATCCGTAACGGCCTGAACGGCCTGGATGACCCACCGGAGTTTGTCGCTTTCATCCCCGACGAAGATCCCTGCATTGACATCGATATAGTCGGCTCCAGCCAAATCTTGAGCCTTGGCTTCCTTTTGGATGAACTCGGCATCAGCCGCTGCAATGGCATCGGCGATCTTTTTTCTGGATGCGTTGATTCTTTCAGCAATAATAAGCATAAATGCTCCTTGATCCATTCAATTAGGAAGTACGATCTTCCCTGACAGGCGACTGATCGTGAGGGCGCCTAGTAATGCGCTATCATGTCACTCGCCATATTGCACCATTTCCACAAACGGGTGGGGTCATCGTTTAGAGAAATCATCGTCTTCATGTTGAACACCAGGTTCACCTTGTACTTGCGGGAAAGGTCCAACGCCGTGGCCATCTCTTTCCTCAGATAGTCGAACCCGGCGTTTTCGTGTGCGAGATAGGTGGAGTTGGGCTTGAAGCTGATGACATACCTCTCCCCCAATTGCTCCATCATCGATTCCAGATCGCTGTATGGGGAAGAGGAGACCTTGCGGAGGTTGGGGAAGCTTTGGGTCAGCAGGTCCACCTTTTTGTCCAGCCGTTCACAGCAACCGTAGGAATAGAGTCCGAACAGGCCGGCCCATTTCTTTTCATGATCGAAGCAGAACTCCATGGTCATATCTGGAGAAACGCAGGTCATGATCTGATCTGCACTGTGCCCCCAGATGTCGGCTATTTTTGCGCCGATGCCGCTTTCAGTCGCCGGCGGAAGGTCGGAGGTATAGCCGATGCAATTGTTGCCGATGTCCTCAAATCCATTGTTGGAGGAGAGGAGGCCGAGGCGTTCGTACTGCCGGATGCGGTCGATGGCTGCGTCGATGTACAGCTCCATGGCCTGATGCACCAGTTCGGGCTCCATGGCCAGTTTGAGCATGCCTTCCGAGATTCCCATCCAGGTGAATATGTCGTCCATGGGGGAACAGCGGAAGTTGCACCTTCCGAACAGTTTCACCTGCAGGATATCGCCGAAGATCTCCCGGAGGAGGTCGTGGCGGCGCATGGTTTCTTCTTCGCAGTATTCCACCACAGGGGTTTTGATCTTCTTGAGGTCCTCTTCGCAGGTGAGCTGGCTTTCAAAATGTCTGGCCTCACTGTACGCTCCACCTCCAATGAAGTCAGACCGGTCGCCGCCCGATGCTTCAATGCCGAAACCGCTGTCTTTGTATACCACCGGGCACTTGACCGTCGGCTCCACGACGCGGTCACAGCGCAGATGCTCCCACTCGTATATCCGGACGAGCAGGTCCATCTCGATTTTATTTAAGAATTCATCCTCTATGGTCGTCGTCAGCTCATCCCCGTATTGGATCAAATAATGGGGGTAATCTCGCACATGGATAACCGGGCGGATCATCTGCAGGTCATTGACCGCGGTCCACAGCTTTCTGTTGTTCTCCTGGATCGGCAGTTCGGCGATTTCCCTGATTTTCCTTGCCAGTCCTTGAAGTCTGGCGATCTCTTTTTTCAGCATACATTCCTCCTCTGATCCCATAACAATAAACTCCGGAATAACCATTTCGCATGCTTCACGGCGACGGGAGCAGCGGGGATGAAAAACGCACCCTGAAGGGGGATTGATGGGCGACGGGACGTCACCGGTCAGGGTGATCTTTTTTCTCAGGATTTTGGGATCCGGTATGGGGACCGACGAAAGAAGGGCCTCCGTATAGGGATGGCGGGGCCGCTCGTAAATATTCCCCACTCCGGCAAGTTCCATCACCTTGCCCAGGTACATCACGGCCACCCGGTCGCGAATTTCTCCTCGGGATCGACACAGCTTGTGAATTCGCAGTGGCTCAGCGACGAACCGCTCAACGCTCATCCGGGTGTCCAGGGCGGCGTAAGTATCCTGAAAGATCACGGTCATCTTCTGTCGGAGCGGGTGATTTTGCGCATCGTTCAAGGGAAGAATAACACGTCCTTCAAAGCGGATCCGGCCGGCCGTCGGTTCGATGAGTCTCTATCGCAAGATTTTTCTGTGTCAAGACGTAAAAATTCCGACAACATCAGAACATTCCGAACGAACACAAAGAGAGGCACCGCCGGAGAGCCCGGGGGCGCCTCTCTTTGTGAGATGAAAGCCAAGGGATGTTAGAGTTTGATGTCCAGCTCCTTGATCAGGTCTCCGTAGTCCTTGTACTCCCGCTGCAGGAAGGCTGCCCACTCTTTCGTGCCCAGGTAATCGATCGGTTGGTATATTGAGGCCATGGCCTTCTTGTATTCCGGGTCCTCGCTGATCTTCTTCAGGGTTGAGGCGATGTATTCGATGATCTCTGGCGGCGTGCCGTTCGGGACGGCGACACCCTTCACCGAGCCCCAGGTGGCGACATCGATCCCCTGTTCCTTCAGGGTCGGAACCTTTGGAATGACGGGATCGCGATTGTCGAGGGCCACGCCGATTGCCTTGAAGCGGTTCGCCTTGAGGTGCGGCATTACTTCGGAGGGATGGCCACCGCCGATCGTGAGGTGGCCGCCTGCCAGGGCGGTGGTTGCTTCGGAGCCGCCAGCAAAGGGTACGGTCGTGATCGGGACGTTGGCCCGCTTTGATATAGCCCTCATGACGAGGTCCACAGAGCCGGCCGCGGTGGATACCGCCGCGGTAATCTTGTTTCCCTTGTTTCCATAGGCGATCAGATCCTTCATCGAGTTGATCGGGGATTTACCGCTTACGCAGATCACGATCGAGTGGATAGAGAGCCTCGCGACCGGGGTGATGTCCTTCAAAGGATCGAAAGGCATCTTTTGCAGGTGCGGCATGACCACGTCATGACCGGAGCCCTGTCCGACATAGATGGTGTATCCATCCGGTTTGGAACGGACGACGTACTCCTCTCCCAGCACGCCGCCGGCGCCCGGTTTGTTAACGACCAGCATCGGCTGGGGGCTGTACTTCGTCCAGAATTTTTCCACGGTGCGGGCCGTAAGGTCGCTGGAACCGCCGGCGGAAAAGGGGACGATAACCTGGATCGGTTTGGTCGGGTACTTCTCCGCCCCGAAACAGAGGCCGCCGGCCATCAGGATGGAAAGCATCGCAATGGCAATAAACAGAGTAGCTTTACGCAGGTGATCCATATTGTACCTCCTTGTCAAATGGGTTAATGGAACTCTATAGGGTGTCTCTACCGTCAGAAAAACGATTTGCCGCCGATGAGTTCAGCCACCTTTTCCACGGCGGTTGCCGCATCCGGGGCGTATCCGTCCGCGCCGATCTCGCGGGCAAACTTTTCCGTTATGGGAGCTCCTCCGACGACAATTTTTATCTGATTGTCGTATTCTTGAAGCCTTTTTACGATCTCCTGCATCTGCGGCATGGTGGTCGTTAACAGCGCGGATAGCCCGATGATTTGAGGGTGCTGCTCTTCGACGACCTGGAGGAATTTCTCGGTCGGGACATCGACCCCAAGGTCGATCACCTTGTAGCCGGCGCCTTCGAGCATCATGATCACCAGATTCTTCCCGATGTCATGCATGTCGCCTTTGACCGTACCGATTGCGACGACTCCCTTTTCCTTGATTCCCGCGCTCACAATCAGTGGTTTGATGACGGCAAGTCCCGTGTGCATGGCCCGCGCGGCCATCAATACCTCAGGAACATAAACCTCATTGTTTTTGAACAGACCGCCGATGATGTTCATCCCGGCGATCAGTCCGTCGTTGAGGATGATCGAAACATCGAGTCCATCGGCAACCGCACGGTCCGTGTATTCTTTGATATTCTTTGCATTCCCGGCGATGACGCACTCTTTGATTTGTTCCAAAATCGACATGCTCTGACTCCTTTTTTATAATATCGCGAGGTCCCATGGCTGAAAGAATTCGCGGAACTGTTTGGTCTCTGCCGGGTCCTCCACCACGATCTGCAGATAAAGTCCGTTGGGCGACAGTTCGTTTCTGAGAAGCTTCAGGTCGTCGTTATCAAGCTTTCCCCTGATCAGAAGCCGCTTCCCATGTTGCTGGACCTTTTTGAAAAACGGCAGCATCCCGCTCACTTCCATCCCGCCGACATCCTTGTTGATCTGTATGCATTTCAGCGATTCGACATTGAGAATGGCGTCCAGCAGGAAAAGAGAGGTGGAATGGAGGTGGATGACGCTGTAGGGGAAAGAGGAGGCCTGCCGCTCGTCTTCCCTCTGAAAATGTTGCACGTAGAGGGAGGGAGAAAGGAAGGCCGATCCATCCTCCTGCATCCGAATGATCCTTCCGGGCGCCCAGAGGGCCAGTTGCTCCACCTCATAGCCTCCGGAAAAGGGCCCCGTAATGGCCTGTTGTTCCGCAAGAAGCGCAATAAGAAGGTCGGTGCAGCGTTCGGCGAGGCGCTGGAATTGCTCCGGTTGGTCATAAAGATCGAAGACCATCTGGGAGGCGCCGCGGAGGGAGGCGATCATGTCCGAAACGCCGCGCAGTATGGGTTGCCCCACCGGACAGCGGCCGTGGAAGCGGTCATGCAGCACCGCAACGAATTCAAGGTATTTTTGGCGCCACGGGTTGTCGGGCGAAAGGTCCAGCGCACCAAGATCGGCATATT
>Ga0247840_10007207_pt1 | contig 15550 bp, 10 predicted proteins | sample LaCruzMarch2015__FD_192404 | JGI IMG/M metagenome (GOLD analysis project Ga0247840, IMG submission 192404) | Freshwater microbial communities from meromictic Lake La Cruz, Castile-La Mancha, Spain - LaCruzMarch2015_17m | ecosystem: Environmental > Aquatic > Freshwater > Lake | place: Spain... | reverse complement strand
CACTGCGTATAAAACCGAAATTGTTTACAGTGGTTTGCGCGACCCAAATGTTATTGACCCAACCAAAGAAACGGGCAAACACCTAAAAGGTGAAGAATTTTTAGCCTTAAAAGACCAAGAAGATGTGGTAATTATTGATGTGAGAAGCAATTATGAAACTCGTTTAGGAAGGTTTAAAAATTCAATTACCTTGGATATGGAAAACTTCCGTGAATTTCCTGGGAAAATAGCTGAATTGGAACAGTATAAAGGTAAAAAAGTGATTACTTGTTGCACAGGTGGAATTAAATGTGAAAAAGCCTCAGCATTATTAATCAAAGAAGGTTTTACCGATGTTTATCAGTTACACAACGGCATAATTGGTTATGCGAAAGAAACTGGTGGAAAAGACTTTGATGGCATGTTATATGTTTTTGATGGACGAGTAAATGTTCCTGTCAATGAAGTCAATCCTACTGTAATTTCACCATGTAAAAAATGTGGTGGACCTGCGCCACGTAATTTAAATTGTGCCAATGTAGAATGCAATGACCAATTTAATATGTGTGATGAATGTGCCCTAGAAATGGAAGGCGCCTGCTCAGATGCTTGTAAGGTGCATCCACGTAAACGTGCTTTCAACGGAACTGGTTACTATACCCGTTTTGCTATTGATTAGTTGGCAATTGCTGCTGGCTTCTAGCAACTGGCTTCTGGCTAAACGAAATTAGCAAAGAAATAATTTGTCTTTTCTATGTAATCTGTGGCTATTCTTTATCAAACTCATCAACCAATTAAGAAATAATCTGTGGTTTCTGTGCAATCTGTAGCTATGCTTTTACAAACTCAGCAACTAATTAATAAATAATCTGTGTTTTCTGTGAAATCTGTGGCTATATAAAAGCAAAAGATGAATAACAGTTTGGCTTTAGCATACGAGAATAAAAAATAATCTGTGTAATCTGTGAAATCTTTGGCTATATTTTAGCAAAAGATGAATTGCCGTTCGGCTTTAGCCAACGGAAATAAAAAATAATCTGTGCCTTCTGTGTAATCTGTGGCAACTTTCAATTTCAATAAAAAATAATCTGTGTTTTCTATGAAATCTGTGGCAAAAACTTATATTCGACCAAAATTTTTTTGAATCCAAATGAATAACAATTTTATGAAAAAAGCTTTGCCACATTTAGTGGCAGTTGGTGTAATTTTATTAGCCATGTTTATTTACTTTCAGCCATTTTTTGGTGGTAAAGTTTTAAAACAATACGATGTAAGTCAGTGGCGAGCTACCTACGAAGAGACTGCTAAATTTGAACAACAAACTGGCGAAAGAACTTATTGGACTAATAGTATTTTTGGTGGTATGCCAAACTATTTAATTGGTGCTTCTTACAGTGGCAATTGGACAAACAATATTTATTTTAGCTTTCAGCAAGTATTTAAACATCCAACCGATACCGTTTTTCTGTTATTCATTTGTTTTTACATCATGCTTTTGGTGTTTGGAGTAAATGCTTGGTTGGCCATTATTGGCGCGCTTGCTTTTGCTTTCAGTAGTTTTAATTTTATAAATATTGATGCCGGTCACGTAACAAAAGGAAATGCCATTGCATTTATTCCGTTAGTAATTGCAGGTATTCAAATGACTTTTCATAAGAATAGAATTATGGGTGCATTACTAACAGGTATCGCCCTTTCGTTTCAGTTAGCAGCTAACCATTTACAAATAACTTATTACCTAATTTTTATAATCATAGCTTGGGTAATTTTTGAATTAATTGATGCCATTAAACAAAAAACATTAAAGAATTTATTATTGAGTGGTGTGTTTTTAGCTGCAGCAGCTTTGGTAGCCGTTGGAACCAATATTACAGGTTTGTTAGTTACTGAAGAGTATGGAAAATATAGTTTACGCGCTCCAAGCGAATTATCTATAGCCGAAGACGGTAAAAAAACAGCCGAAAATGGCAGTACTGGATTAGACAAAGATTATGCATTGGCTTGGAGTAATGGAGTTATGGAACCTTTTACTTTACTGGTTCCCAATTTTTATGGAGGTTCAAGTAGTGGTGAATTAAGTACCAAAAGTGAAACTTTTAAAATATATAAAGCTGCTGGTTACGATGCCAAGCAAGCTGTAAAACAAATGCCTATTTATTGGGGCGATCAGCCTTTTACAGCAGGTCCAATTTATTATGGTGCAATCATTTGTTTCTTGTTTGTGTTTAGTTTAATTGTAGTAAAATCAAGGGCTAAATGGTGGATTTTATCTGCTTCGTTATTGGCTATATTTTTATCAATGGGTAAAAACTTTATGCCATTAACCGATTTGTTTTTCGATTATTTTCCTTTGTACAATAAATTCCGTTCAGTAACATTTATTTTATGTATTACTCAAGCTTTGTTTCCATTATTAGCTTTAATTGGTTTGAACGATTTATTGAACAATAAAATCTCTAAAAAAGACTTGATGAATGGCTTAAAATATGGTGGTGGAATATTGGCTGGTATTTGTTTATTATTTGCTATAATGCCTGGAATGTTCTCAAGTTTTACTGGCTTAAACGATGATAGAATGGACCCTACTTTGCTTACTGCAATTAAAGCAGATAGAGAGAGTTTGTTTCAAATAGATGCGTTCCGTTCGTTTGCATTTATAGCCGCAGCATGTGCTTTGATTTGGTTTTATTTCAATAAAAAAATTACAGATATTGTTTTTATAAGCGTTATTGGTTTGTTAATTGTTGGCGATTTATGGCAAGTAGATAAACGTTATTTAAACGACAGTGATTTTGAAAAAAAGAAAGCTGCTGTATTGTTTGAAAAAACAAATGTAGATGCCGAAATTTTAAAAGATACCGATCCTAATTACCGTGTTTATAATAACACAACCGATTTTGATAAAGATGCAATCACTGCTTATTATCATAAATCAATTGGTGGTTATCATGGTGCAAAAATGCGCAGATTCCAAGAATTAATTGAATGGCAATTATCAAAAAATAACATGGATTGTTACAACATGTTAAATGTAAAATACATTATTTTAGGTGATTCAACTGGACAGAAATTTGTTCAACAAAATACTGCTGCCAATGGCAATGCTTGGTTTGTAAGCAATACCAAAATAGTAGCCAATGCCGATGAAGAAATAAAAGCTTTAACTGGATTCAATTCAAAACAATTGGCAGTAATTGACAAACGTTACGAAGGTGAATTGGTTAGTTTTAAAATTAATTTTGATAGCAGCGCTACCATTAAATTATTGAGCTATGCTCCCAATAAATTAGTTTATGAAAGTAATGCCAATGCTGCGCAATTAGCAGTTTTTAGCGAAATATATTACGATAAAGGTTGGGATGCTTATGTTGATGGGAAATTGGTTCCTCATTTCAGAGCCAATTATGTGTTAAGAGCCATGATTGTTCCTGAAGGAAAGCACAATATTGAGTTTAAATTTGAACCTAAAACAGTTCAAAAAGGCCAAACCATTGCCATGGCATCATCGGCTACTTTATACATAGGCTTAATTGCATTATTGGGATTGTATTTTTTCAAAAAACGCAAAGCAACTACAGAAAAATAATAAAATTGAAACAATGATTCTTAATAATTTAAAACCAAAATTCAAGTTTTTATCCGTACTGTTTTTATTAAGTATCATGATAAATTCTTGTGGAAGCAAAGAAGAAGTTGCTTCAGTTTGCATTTACGATAATGCTTCAGTTATCAGTGAGCCTTCAAAAAAGGATGGTAAGTTTATTTCAAATATTTCATTGGGAGAAAAAGTTTTCTTTTTAGGGGAAAATGAAGTGGACGAAAACAACAAAAACAAAAAATATGTTTTTATAAAAATGTTAGATGGCAAAGAAGGCTGGATTCAAGCTGAATTTGTTGCCATTAATGCTAAACCAGCAGTTATGATTGAAAAAACAGATTTGTATGCTCGTCCTGATTTATCAACCATTAGTAAAAAAAGATATGAACCAATGGATATTATAGCCATAAGTTCTAAAAAAGATGATTGGTTAGAAACCATTGGGAAAAGAGCTGCGGTAAAAGGTTGGATTAAGGACAAAGGTTATTCTGAATCTACCACAGACATTGCAACAGCATTATTGGTAAAAAGAGCTTTAGCAAAAAGCAAATCATCGGAAAGGTTAACTGATTTGTTAAATATTTACAATAATTCAAATTTAGCAGGTTCTTCATTTGAAGAAATTATAATAATAGCTTGTAGAAAAATTGATCCTAAAGCATTTCCAGAAGTAGATTATTCGGAACATGAAGAGGAAGCAATTGCCGATACAACAAAATCAGCATCTACTCCCTGAATAAATTAATTTTATTACAAATTTTAAAGCAAAAAAACTCCCAAAACTAAAGGTTTTGGGAGTTTTTTTATTTTAGTTTTGAAACAAATCACGTTTCAGTTTTTGCCAATCTACTTTATGTGCTAAAAGTGCGGCAATTGCAGTAATTACTGCACCAATAAAGAATCCTTTAAAAAATTTATTATTCATTGTTGTAAAAATTATTCAGGTTTATAAGTTCCAGTTTTGATGTCTTTCTCGCGTTTAGCTTCTGCTTTTTTGCTTGGACCACCAAATACCGAAACGTTAACATAACGACCAGGATAACGTTGCATATCTTTCAATAACAAGTTTAGCTCTTTGGTCGATTTGTTTAAATTATCGTAAAGCTCTTTATCATTCATCATTTTACCCAACGAACCTTCACCTTTATTCATTTTTGAAGTAATCATTGCTAATTCTTTAGTAACAACACTCAGGTTTTCAATGGTTGCTTTAATATCAGAACTTGCTAAAGAATCGCTCAGTTTACCAAAGTTTTTTATTGTTCTGTTTATTTCATCGTTATTTTTGGCAATATTTGAACTAATTAATTGAACATTTCCTAAAGTTTTGCCAATTGAATTTCCGTTTTGGTTTACAATTTCGTTTAAACTTTCAGAAGTTAATCGCAATGCATGTAATGCTCCACTTAAATCAACAACACTATTGGTTAAATTCTGAGTTCCTTTTTCGTTAAAAACTTGCCTGAGTGAGCCTAAAACTTTGTCTAAAGTAATTAAAACTTGTTCACTTTTAGTTTTTATAGGCCCAACCATATTATTAATGGAAGTAAATAAATCTTCTTCACGGGTTCCAAATATGTAAGAACCATCTTTTAAAATATCTGCTGGTTTATCGTCAAAATTAATACTAATCACATTTCCATCAAGCAAGCCCGATTTGGTAACCAATGCTATAGAATTTGATTTGATTTGAATTTTTCCTTGTACCAATAATTTAACTAAAATACTATCAGTTTTTAGCATATCGGGCATCGAAATTTCTTCTACCTGACCTACTTTAAAGCCATTTACATATACTGCTGTAGATGGAGCAAGACCTTCTACATTATTATAAATTACATAGTAAGTGTTATACGTTGAAAAGAGTTTTTTTCCTCTTAAAAAATTGTATCCTAAATATAAAAATGTTATTGCCACAGCAACAAACAAACCAACCTTAGCTTCTTTAGTTATTTTCACAAAAATTTTGAATAATAATATTGAGCAAAAGTAAAGTTTTTCAAGTAAATTTAAACATGTTATTTTTTAAGGTTATTCATGTTTAACTAAATGGTAATTTAGTCATTGTTATTTTTTACTTGTACATTTTCAATTGATTGCTTAAAATCGACCAACGAATTTGTAATATTTTCAGTAATTTTATCAACACCTTCAGCACTTGTCAATAATTTTCTGTCGTTTTTGTTCGATAAAAAACCAGTTTCAATTAAAATACTTGGCATTTTAGTTTTCCATAGCACCACAAAACCCGCTTGTTTTACCCCTCTGCTGGTATTTACTTTATTTTTTACAAAATATTTTTCTATTCTTGAAGCTAAATCTATGCTTTTATCTAAATAAGCATTTTGATGTAACGACAATATAATATGTGTTTCGGGCGAGTTTGGATCAAAACCTTCATAACGTTCTTCGTAGTTTTTTTCCATTAAAATAACGTCATTTTCTCTGATAGAAACATCTAAATTGCTTTCGGCTTTGTGTAATCCCATGGCAAATGTTTCAGTGCCATTTACTGCTGTATTTTTATTTGCGTTGCAATGAATTGAAATAAATAAATCAGCTTGATTTCTGTTTGCAATGTTTGCTCTATCCCAAAGTGTTACAAATTCATCCGATTTTCTGGTAAAAATAACTTTCACATCAGAAAGTTCTTCACTTAATTTTTTTCCTAATTCTAAAGCAATTTTTAAAGTAACTTCTTTTTCTTTTACTCCACCATACTGACAACCAGGATCATGACCACCATGACCGGCATCTATAACGATGGTTTTTACTTGACGTTTGTTCAATGCAGGTAATGCTGAGTTGATAGATATCAACAGCACCAATAGTGGCATGAAATTTTCAATCCTAGCGAATTTGCCAAGATTAATTAGTTTTGCAAACCTCAATAATGAATAATCAACTTTCATATCATTTGTTTTTTTACAGCCTACCTATTTCAAAAAGGTATTTGAATTGCTTTGCTTTTGTATTTATTAGCTGTTTTTTAAATGTTAACTTTATTGTTGCTCAGCAAAGTAAAGATAAAAATATTGATTCCAATAACTCTGTCGCAATTAAAAAATCAAAACTTGACTCAACTATCAGATTATCAAATGAAATATTTTCCGACACTAGCAGTGTAAATAACAAAAACAGCAATTTAAATAACGACAGCTTAAATAAAGTAAACCCTAACTATTTGCCAAGGAATAATTCAGCTATAAAGAGTATTGTCAAATATACCGCCAAAGATTCAATTGTATATATTGATTCGGTGCGAACCTTCGATTTATATAGCCAAGCCAAGGTTTTTTATGAGGACCTAAACAACAGCTCTGAACGTATTACAATAGACCTAAATAGGAATACTATTTCCAGTTTGGGAAAAATGGATAGCCTTGGTGCAATAATTGGTGCTCCCGATTTTAAACAAGGAGAAAACAGTTACAAGGCAGTAAAAATTACTTATAACTTTGTTACTAAAAAAGGCTATTTAAAGGAATTTAAAACCAAAGAAGGCGAAGGTTATGTTAAAGGAACAAACGTAAAACGTGACCCTGAAAATAATTTTTATATTGATGGCGCCTATTACACAACCTGCGATGCCGAACACCCTCATTTTTATATTGGCTCCAAAAAAATAAAAGTAGTTCCAGGAAAAAAATTAATTACTGGTCCAGCTAATTTTGTAATTGAAGGAATTCAAACTCCTTTATTTTTACCTTTTGGAATTTTTCCTTTAAAACGCGGACAACAATCGGGTATAATTATACCACAATATGGAATAGATGCCCAACGCGGACCAAATATTCGCCAAGGTGGATATTACTTGGGTTTAGGCGAAAAAATGGATTTAACATTACTTGGTGATATTTACACCAATTTAAGTTGGACACTGAACGTAAAATCTAATTACAGCAATAGGTATCGTTTTAACGGTGGAGTAAATATTTTATTTGGAAACAATAAGTTTGGAAATCCTGATGATGCAAGTTATTATGAACAAGGAACTTATTCTATTGGTTGGAACCATTCAATGGATGGGCGAGCAAGGCCATTTACTACTTTTAGCGCAAGTGTAAATTTTGTAAGTTCAAATTATTATGCACAAAATGCACTCAGAAGTGCTACACAATTTAACTCCACTTCTCAGTCTAGTATTTCATTTTCTAGAGGTTTTAAAAATGGAAGATATAACTTGTCTTCTTCTGCTAATGTATCTCAAAACTTACAAACTAGAACATTATCAGCTACTTTACCAAGTGTAAATTTTACAGTTGCTGCTTTCAATCCTTTTAAACCCAGAAATAATCCGCAATCGGAATATTGGTACGAAAAAATTAACATGAGTTACAGTGCTGCATTTAGTAATTCATTTACTGCAATAGACACTGTTTTATTTAAACAACGTAATGAAACAAATTGGGGTAAATATATTGATACCACTTTTAGGTATGGAATTTCACATGCTATTCCTGTAAACACCTCGTTTAAATTATTTAAATTTTATGTGCTTAGTGTAAGCGCAAATTACAACGAAACTTGGGCTCCTACAACAGTAAGAAAAGAATATGTAAACAATACCGTTCAATCCAATATAGTAAGCGAATTTGGAAGGTGGTTTTCATTTAATACTGGCGCATCGTTAAGTACAAAATGGTACGGAATGCTAGCATTTAAAAAAGGAAAAGTAGCAGCCATTAGGCATGTAGCCGACCCTAATTTTGGTTTTAGTTATACACCAGATTTTAGTGATAAAATGTGGGGTTATTTTCGAGATGTGCAAGCTGATAGTACAGGTAAAATGATGAAATATTCCATTTTTGAAAGAAGTTATGGAGGCTCGCCAGGTCAAGGCAGACAAGGAAATATAACTTTTGGTTTAAACAATAATTTGGAACTAAAACTAAGAACGGGTAAAGACACTGCAATGAAAGAAAATAAAATTAAACTATTAGAAAGTTTGAGTTTTAGTGGCGCTTATAACATTTTTGCCGATTCTTTGAATCTTTCCAATATTTCGATTAGTGCCCGTACTACACTTTTCAAAACATTGGCTGTTAATGCTTATGCAACTTTAGATCCTTATCAAAATATTATTGTAACTCAAAATAATTTTAGCCGAATTCAAAGGGTAAATCAGTATTATTTTAACAACGATGGTACATTTGGAAAAATTACCAATGCCAATTTGAATTTTGGATATGGACTTTCGCAAGCCACTTTTGAAGGAAAGAAAAAGAAAAAAGAAATTCGAAAAAAAGAAAGCGAAAAATGGGGCTATATGGCCTACGATTTACCTTGGTCGCTTAATTTAAATTATGCTATACAATATCAGGCAAATAGTTACCGAGATTTAAACAAAACTGAATATATTCAAACATTAGGATTTAGTGGAAACATAACCTTAACTAAAAGCTGGTCATTGGGTTATTCATCAGGCTACGACTTTGTAAACAAAAAAATTGCTAGTTTATTTATTGACCTAAAACGCGATTTACATTGCTGGGTGTTTACCTTTAGTTGGAGTCCAATTGCACCCGGAGGATTTTCATTTTTTAACTTCCAAATCAATCCAAAATCTGGAGTTTTACAGGAGTTAAAATATCCAAAACGCAAAGATTATTTTGATAATAGAAATTACTAGTTTTTATTTAGAAATAAACCATTTTTACGTTTATAGTTTTATCCTCACTTAAATCAAAACTGGCTTTTATAAAGTTGGGTCTGTTGGTAAAACCTATGTTTTTAAAGTTAGAAAATCCAACTCCTTCTATTTGTAAAATAAATCCTTTTTCAATTTTTCCGTTCCTGTTTTCATCGTGTAAAACATTAACCGCATATTTTCCTTTTGGAATATTTGTAAAAGTAATTTTTGATGAATTAGTTACAATTTCTCCCACAGTTATTTTGTAATAGTTTTTATACTTTTCATCAGGAATTGATCCGTTTTTATTATACAATGCAAATTGAACTACACCGTTTTGATTGCGCAAATTATTTACAGTAACCGTTAAAGAATAAACTGCTTCTTTTGGCTCTATAAATGAAAATAAAATTGTTGCTATTGCAAAAATTGCAATAGTTTTATTTTTAAAATGCCACATTCGTAATTCCTAATTTTTCATTCGTAATTTCAAGGAATCTACCAAATAATAAATCATTGGAACTAAAAATACGGTAAGAATTAATGAGGAAAGCAAACCGCCAATTATAACCCAAGCCAATCCATTTTTCCATTCAGAACCCGTTCCTGAAGCCAGCGCAATGGGTAACATTCCAATGGCCATTGACAAAGTGGTCATTAATATTGGGCGCATTCTTCCTTTTCCTGCTTGTATAATTGCTTCTTTAAAATGAACACCTTCTGCTTTTAACTGATTGGTAAAATCTACAATTAATATCGCATTTTTTACAACTAAACCCATGAGCATTATTAACCCTAATAATGCAAATAAACTTAAATTATTCAAGGATAAATTCAATGCTAAAAATGCGCCAATAATGGCCACAGGAATAGAAAATAAAACCACAAATGGATATATAAAATTATCGTAAAGTGCTACTAAAATTAGGTAGATAAGTAAAAACGAAACCAATAAAACAGAACCTAACGCACCAAAGCTATCATTTTGCCTTTTTACATCGCTTCCCCAAGTCATTTGAATGCCATTTGGTAATGGATTTTTATTCAAATATGCTACCACTTCATCAGCCACAGTTCCCGAAGGACGGCCTAAAGCATCTGCTGTTAAGCTTACTGCTGGCTGACGGTCTTTTCTTTCTAATAACGATGGTGAAACATCTTGTTCAACATTGGCAAATTGAGAAATCTCTAACGGTATTCCTTGTGGATTAATGATGGAAAGTTTTTTTACATCTTCAAAATTTTGACGATTAAATTCATCTAGCCAAATTCTGATTGGATACTCAGTTCCATTTTCGGTTAAAGTTGCATCATCATTGCCAGTAAAGGCAGTTCTTAAATTTATTCCTACATAGGCAGTTGTTAAACCCAATCGCTGCATTTTATCTTTGTCTGGAATTATTTTATATTCTAGACTTCCTTGTTCTACAGATAAACGAACATTGTCGGCACCGGGAATTTTCTCAACTATTGCTTTTAATTCATTACCAGTTTTCATTACTAAATTCAAATTGCTTCCGCTCAAAGTAATTTCAATAGGAGCGGAGCGAGGAACCAATCCTAATGCGGCCATTGAAAAATTTATTCCCGAAAATTTTATCTTTAAATCTTCCCGAAGTTTTTTCATAAATATTTCGGTAGGTATTTTCTTTAAATTCTTTTCTTTTAGTTCATTTTTTTTGCTTCGTAATTGAATAGTAAATTCAGTTTTATTTACCGAACCAACTCCCAAACTGCCAATTCCAGTGCTTGGTCCGCCAATATTGCTAAACACAGTTAACACTTCTGGCTGTTTTAAAATATAATTTTCTATTTGCTGCGCAATCAAATTATTTTGTTGAATAGAGGTAAATTTATCAAATTCCAATGCCATTCTAAACTTTCCTTGATCTCCAGTTGAAATCAATTCTTTGCCTATAATTCCTTGTTTCATAATACCTAAAGTCATTGCAAAAAGGAACAAAACTATTCCAGTAAAAATTAGTTTATGACTTAAAACCCACACTAATTTTACACCATACCAATTGGTGAAATTTTCTAATTGTTCCTCAAACCAAAGCAAAAAACGATTGAAGAAATTAGTAGGTTTTAAATCTTCTTTCTTTCCAATTCGCGAGGCTAGCCAAGGTGTAAGCGTAAATCCTACCAATAAACTTGTAAGCGTTGATGTTACCACTACAACCGAAAATTGTTTGAGCATATCAGCAACAAATACTTGTAAAAAAAGTATGGGTAAAAATACCACCACATCTACCAAAGTAATCGACAATGCTGCAAAACCAATTTCCATTCTACCATCCATAGCTGCTATGCTTTTATCTTTTCCTTTGTCTAAATGCTTTTGAATATTTTCCAATACCACCACAGCATCATCCACCAAGATTCCTATAATTAGCGACATGGCCAACAGTGTCATTAAGTTTAATGTATAGCCCAAAAGCCACATAACTGCAAAAGCTGTTACCAATGAAGTTGGAATAGCAACAATTACAATCAATGAATTTCTGAAACTTCTAAGGAATAAAAGCATGACTAATGAAACCAAAATTACCGCTAAAATTAAATCGAAAACTACAGAATTTACAGCTGCTATGGTATTATCGGTGCTATCGTCAGCTATAATAAATTGGGTGCTTGCAGCCATGTTTTGTTCTTCTATTTTTTTGAAAGTTGCACGCACTAATTTCGATACATCTACGGCATTGGCATCTCCTTGTTTTTTTAGTAATAATCCTATTCCATTTTTACCATTATAGCGGCTTATAGATTTAGTTTCTTTGATGCCATCAATAACTGTTGCCACATCTTTTACATAAACAGGGCTGCCTTGAATTGGCATGGCCACTTGCACATTTTTTATATCGTCTAACGTGGTAAATTTTCCTGTTAATCGTACTGAATTATTCTCTGTATTTGTTTGAACTTTACCTGCTGGTAAGTCTAATCCTGAACGATTAATAGCTTCCACAACCTGGAAAAGAGAAACCTTATAAAGTTTCAATTTATCTTGATTTGCTTTTACTTGTATTTCTCTTTCTTCACCACCTAAAATGGTAATTTCTGCCACGCCTTTTATTTGTTGAATTTGCGGCAAATATTCATCTTTCATTTTCTGGTAAAACTCAGTTGCAGGCAAATTACTTGATGCACTAATCGACATAATTGGCAAGTCGTTTGGCGATACTTTACTCATTACCGGACTTAAAATATCCTGTGGTAAATCTTTGCGAATATTGTCAATATATCGCTGCGCATCTTGCATTGTTTTATCTAAATTAGTTCCATATTTTAAATTTGCAATGATAATAGATGCGTTAGGCAATGATTTAGTAACCAAGTAATCTACTCCTTCTAAATTCGATAAAGCATCTTCTATTTTTCGGGAAACTGAATTCTCTACTTCATTTGGTTCCGCTCCAGGATATACAGTTTTTATAACCACAACTGGCTGATTAAAGTCGGGCATTAATTCATAACTTAAGTCTTTATATCCTATAAAACCCAAAAGAGTAAATACACTAAAAAGTACTATTATTAATGATGGACGTTTGATTGAAATTTCTGTTATATTCATGTTGAAATAATTTAGAATTACGAATTAAAAATTACGAATTACGACTTTTGAAAGTGATTTGAATTTTGCCAAGAATTTTGCAAATTTCTTCTGCATCTGCATGTAAACTTTCAAATTCTGCAGCTGTTAAAAAATCAGTAGCATGCAATAGTTTTAACCAGTATATTGTTTCACGAGCTTCTTTGTAGGAAATACTTAGTTTGTTTATAAAATCTTTTTCAGAAACTCCACCAATTGATTCCTCAATATTTGCTCCTATACTTGTTCCGCTTCTTAACATTTGTTTCGATAGCACATATTCTTTCTTTTCTACTGTTAAATATTTATATAAATTTACTATTCTAATAGCAAATGCAAAACTCTTTTGTTGAATAATATTTTCTTTCATAATCATAATTTTCAATTGATTTCGTAATTCGTAATTTTTAATTCGTAATTGTTAAGTTAGCTCCTTCAAAAAGATTAATAAAACCATTAGTAACCATTACATCGCCTACTTTCAAACCACTTTTTACAACAGATTTATTATTCATTTTTTTCAACACAATAATGTTTTGTAAAACAGCTTTTCCGTTTTTTACTAAATATACTTGCGGTTCGTTGGCAGAGCCAATAATTGCTGACGATGGAATGACAATGGCTTGTTCATTTGCTGCTGTTTTATTACCCAAAACATTTGAAGATACTTTTCCTAACATGCCTGATTTTATTTTAAAATCTGGAGTGTTTTTTACCATAAATTGAACAGGAAAACTACTTCCTACATTTGCTTTACTTCCCAACATGGTAGCTTTTGCTGTAAATGAAATTTTGTTATAGGCATCGGTATAAACGGTGTAATTGTTGTTCAGTTTAAAAAGATTCAGTTCGTTTTCTGGTATATTTACACTAAACTTTAAAATTGAAATATCTGTAATTTGAAGCAAAGGAATTCCTGGTGCTGCAAAAGCTCCTTCTTCACTTAATTTGGCAGTAATTACTCCATTAAATGGCGCTTTTATTGTTGTTTTATTTATTTGTTCTATCAAGGTAGCTTTTTGAACTTTTGCCGCCTTTAAGCCTAACGCAGCTTTCTCTAATTGTATTCCCTGAATAGCATCTGATTTTGCTAAAATGGTATAACGATTTACATCTGCAACTAATCCCTCCAACTGAACTTCTATGGTTTGTAATTGTAGTTTCAATAACGAATTATCCAATTGAATTAATGATTGACCTTTAGTTACTTGATCACCTAAATCAACCATTACTGAATTTATTTTTCCTTGAATTTCAGCACTTACTTTTGTTTCTTTATTCGGTTCAAACGTTCCTGAATACAATGTTTCATCTGCAATATTTCCTAATTTTATGGTTTCTGTTTGTACATTTATGGCTTGCTCTTTATTGTAATTATATACTTTTTGAACAGCAGTTTCTTTATTGCTTTTTAGTTTTATTACTACAATGGCCACCATTGCAATCCCTGCAATAATTCCGATTATTTTTTTCCAATTCATATTTTTATTTTATTATTTGTTATTCGTAATTTCTAATTTTTAATTTTTAATTGATAAGTCTCCTGTAAGTTTTTTTAGTTCCAAATTTGCTTTCATGTATTCAATAATTGAATTTAGGTTGGTTTGTTGCGCTTCTCGCAATGAATTGTCAGCTAGTATAATGTCTGTAATATTTGCTGTTCCTTCCTTGTTTTGTAATAAAGTTTGATCGTAAATTAATTGGGCTAATTGTATTTGTTCTTCTGAAGTTTTAATTGTTTTAGCAGCAACCACTAGTTGCATTTTTGCATTTTGTATTTGCATATTATTTTGTTCTGACACTAAATTTATTTGCAATTCACTGTTTTGTTTTTCTAGTTTTTTCTGATTTATTTTTCGTTGAGTAACTGTGCCGTTAAATAAGGGATAGTTTAATTGAATGCCAGCAAAACCAATTGGGAAAAATTTTAAAAATTCGTTTGGTTGTTTGTCGTATCCAAAACCTGTAGTTCCATATGTTCCAAATAGATTTATTGATGGAATATATTTCGATTTTTTTAAGGTACTTAACTCACTATTTATTATCCTGCTTTGTACTTTTGATATGTTTATATCCAAACTATTTGAGTTAGTAATTTCTCTGTTTTCTTTACCGTTATTTTCAAATATTATATTATATTCAACTGTTAATTTTTGTTCTATTGCAATGCCCATTGCAAAATTTAAAGCATTTAATACTTGTTCTTGTTTGCTGTATATACTTTCTCTTTGAGTATTCAATTGCGCTAGTTGTAACTTTATTTTATTTACATCGGTTCCTTTTGCTAAAAGCTGCTCTTTTAACAATTGAATATTCTTTAAAAGTTTGTTTGAATTCACCAAATTTTCATCTATAAATTCTAATTGATGTTTTAAAATTTGAGCATTGTAGTAAAGATTAGAAATATCGAAAAACAACTGTTCTTCTGTTTTCCAATATTGTAAATAGCTTAATTCCGATGCGATTTTCGAGGTTTGAATTGCCCCATAAACTTGCGCATTATATATAGGCATTGAAGCCGATAAGTTTGCATTTATATTATGTGGAACTCCAAATTGCGCTTCTTTAAATTTCCCTTCTGTTCCACCAAATATGGAAAGAGGCATTAATTGATAAGGCAAATTTGTAAAATATTTGTAGTCAGCATTTGCATTTATTTTAGGTAATAAATTGGCTTTTGCTTCTTTGTTTTTCTGTTCGCCAATGGCTATATTATTTCTGCTTATTTTTAAGTTTTTATTATAAACCT
>Ga0247840_10007201_pt1 | contig 15562 bp, 19 predicted proteins | sample LaCruzMarch2015__FD_192404 | JGI IMG/M metagenome (GOLD analysis project Ga0247840, IMG submission 192404) | Freshwater microbial communities from meromictic Lake La Cruz, Castile-La Mancha, Spain - LaCruzMarch2015_17m | ecosystem: Environmental > Aquatic > Freshwater > Lake | place: Spain... | reverse complement strand
GGGCCAGGGGGATGATGGTCTTCTGTCCGCTATATTTGGCGGCCAGTCGTTGGACTAAGTTTATTTCCGTGCCTATGGCCACGGTCGCGCCGCCCGGGGCCTCTGCCGCGTAGCGGATGATAAAGGACGTGGAGCCCGCGGCGTCTGCCGCGGCCACGAGGTCTGGCTGGCATTCGGGGTGCACCACGACGCGCGCGCCGGGCGTGGCGGCGCGGAGGGCTGCGATGTGGGCGGTTTTGAAGCGGTTGTTATGAATAGCGCAGCAGCCTGGCCAGAGCAGGAGCGCAGCCTTTTGCGCGGCGTCGAGGTCGAAGTGTTGGCCATGATCGCGGATGTCGAGCACGAGTCGAGCAGCCGGCTGAAGGCCGAGCGCGTCGGCGGTGTTCTGTCCAAGGTTTTTGTCCGGTAGAAAGAGCACCGCGTCGCCTTGTTTGCGTGCCCAAGCAAGCATGGTTGCGGCATTGGCCGAGGTGCAGACCGCGCCGCCGAACCTGCCGCAGAGGGCTTTGACCGCGGCCGAGGAGTTGACGTAGGCGAGGGGGACGATGCTACGGCCGCGGCTTTGCAGCCGCACGAGCACGTCTTCGACTAAGCGGGCTGGCGCCATCTCGGACATGATGCATTTAGCGTCCATGGCCGGGGTGTAGACCTCCTGCTCGAGCTTGGCCAGGATCGCAGCGGCCTCGGCCATGAAAAAGACCCCGCAGAACACGATATATCGGCTGTGCGCGCCGGGAATCTTGCGTGCCAGCTCCAAAGAATCACCGACAATGTCCATATGCTGGATGACCGCGTCGTTTTGGTAATGATGCCCGAGCAAGTACAGCGCGTTGCCGAGTTGCTCCTTGGCGGCGCGGATTCTTTGGGCTGGAGAGAGGTTGTGAGCCATGCGATCTCCTTGGCAGTTCCCCATGATCCGGGGCGCACCTTGTTGGATAAAAGATTTCTAGGTGGCCACCCGACTACGCCTTTCGGGCAGGCAACATACTAAAACAATAAAAAGTTTTTGAGAGGGGGGTCTGGGGGGGGAACTTTTTTCCAAAAAGTTCCTCCCCCAGGACTTTTCTTTTCTTTTCTCTCTCCTTTGCAAGGTTCAACGGCTGATGAGCATGCTGAAGTCCGCGGCGGGTGCGGAGTGGGTGATGCGTCCGACCGAGATGAAGTCCGCGCCCAGACGTCCGAGCGCGGGCAGGGTGTCGAGCGAAACCGAGCCGCTGATCTCGGTCTCGATGGATTCGGGGACAAACGTCAGGGCCTCCAAGATTGTCGCGGCCGACATGTTGTCGAGCATGATTCGTTCGACCGTGCAGGCCACGGCTTCGCGCACGTCGTCGAGGGTGCGGCATTCGACCTCGATGGCCGGGCAGTCGGCATAGGCGGCGCGCAGGAGCGTGACGGCCGCGGTGATGGATCCAGCGCGGTCGATGTGGTTGTCCTTGAGCATGAGCATTGCGGCCAGGTCCAGGCGGTGATTCATGCCGCCGCCGCAACGGACCGCGTATTTTTCTGGATAGCGAAGTCCGGGGAGGGTCTTGCGCGTGTCGAGCAATTTTGTCTTGGCGCCTTCGAGCGCGGCGACGTAGCGCGCGGTCAGATTGGCCACGCCCGAGAGGTGAGCGATGAAGTTCAAGGCCACGCGTTCGGCCTTGAGTAGGAGCGCGGCCGGGCCAAACATGGCCGCGACCTCGGTGTAGCGCTGCACGCGGCTGGCTTCAGGCGCGCGCAGGATGGTTTCGCAGTCCGCAACTGCGCCGTATTCTGGAAAAAGCTCGGCACAGCGTTCGAGCACGAGGGCGATGAGCGGCAAGCCGACGACCAGGGTGTCTTCTTTGGCCACGACGCGCGCGTCGAGCCGCTCGTAGGGCGGAAAGAGTCCGAGCGAGGTCAGGTCCTGTCCGTCCTCGACGAGCGCGAGATCAATGGCACGCAGCAGGTATTCCCTGGCCTGGCCCTGGAAAAAGGTATCGAATGATGGTGTTGTAGCGATCATGGTCTTCGTGTGGTTTGTGCGTTAACCGTGGCAGGCGGCGCTGCAAAAAGTCTTTTCTAGCGCGTTTGTGGTGGTTTGGGAAGATGGCTTTAAGCGCAAAGGAAGGCCGGCCGCGACGGGGAGTCGTCGCGGCCGGACAGGGGAAGGGAGAGACAGGAGATTTTTCAGCCCTGGGCTGCTATCGCGTCTTCCTGGGGCGAGATGAAGACCATGTTGCGGCCGTTGGCCTTGGCCAGGTACAGCGCCTTGTCCGCTTCCTTGACCAGGTCGGCGCGGGCCTTGAGCGATCCTGGCCGCAGGGTGGCCATGCCGATGCTGCTCGTGACCTGGAACGAGCGTCCGTCGTGCCGGAAGCGCTTTTTTGCGATTTTGAGCCGCAGACGTTCGGCCAGGATCCAGGCCTGGGCCTCGTCGGTATGCGGAAGCAGGACCACGAATTCTTCGCCACCGTAGCGCGCGACGTAGTCCGTGTTGCGTGCTGTTTCACGCAGGGTCTTGCCCATTTCGCGCAACACGTGGTCGCCGGTCTGGTGGCCATAGGTGTCGTTGATGCGTTTGAAATGGTCGAGGTCCAGGAGCATCATGCTCAACGGCTGGGAGTAGCGCTGATGGCGGGTTAACTCCTCGCTGAGTCGGCCGTCAAAATGCTCGCGGTTGTAGAGCGTGGTCAGGCCGTCGAACTGGGCCTTTTTTTTGATTTCGCTGTAGAGCATGGCGTTCTTGAGCGCCAACCCTAAATGCTTGACCGCAGAATGCAAGATTTCGACCTGATCGCGGCCGAGGCGGAAATCGTTCTCGGCAAGCATGACCAGGCAGCCGAAGGTTTCGTTCCCGGTCAGAAGCGGTAAAATCACGACTCGGCCCGGGTGTGGTCCGTGGCCTTTCCCGTCCGGGCCGGCATCGACCTCGCGCAGGGCCGCGATAGTGTAATCAGACACCGGCCGATCAGCCAGCTTGTTCGCGCTCTGGAGAAGCAATTCGATCCATTCCTGTCGCATGGCTTCGGTATTGCCCGCGGCGAGAAACAGTTCGGCCACCATGGACAGCTCTCCGCTCGGCCGCCAGACCGCTCCCTGAAGCAGGGTGACCGGCAAAAGCAGATCGAGGTCTTCGCGCGCGCGGTTCAGGATCGAGATGGTGTCAAGCGACTCAGTGGCGCGGGCCAGGAACTGGTTGATAAAGGTAAGATGCTCGTTCTTGCGCGCTAAGAGCTCGCGTTCGAGATAAATCTCCTGCGTCATGCGGTAGATGTCGCTGTAGAGATTCTTTATTTCGATAGCGCGGTTGAGGACAGTCAGCACATTTTCCTTTTTCAATGGATATTTAACGACTTCCAGTGAACCTGCTTCGAAAGCGGATTCGAGTTCTTCGATTTTGTATTCGTGGTCCAAAAGCAACACGGATTGCACACCGCTGTCTCGATAGAACATGGATCTGCGGCGCGGAGAAATACTCTTCCAGACGCGAGAAGGTATCCAGACCAAGATGGGATGTTCGCTTTCGAGCTCTGCCTTGCTCGGGAGTTTCTTGCCTGGCCAGTTCTTCATCAGAAAGCGTGGTCCAGCATATTCTTGCAACCTTGAGTGGTCGTCCTGCGTAAGGTTGAGTCCCCACATGATATATCGCGTCTCAGTAGTAACTGTGCGCATGGTCTTTGGCTCCTTGTTCTGCAAGCGGAAAGCGGAAAAAAATTCTCTGAAGAGTTGGTAGCAAAACCTGGGCCAGATACGAAAAAGTCTTAAAAACATCTTGATTGTGATTCGATGCTTCGAGGAGCTTGGGAAAAAGTGTCAGATTCTGGACGCACCTTGAGCGGGTAGACCCTGGCTGCTTTCCTCGATTTTTTCAGGTCGAATCGAAGAGCTGCATAAAACTGCGAAAAAAACTTGCAAAGCACCTCTTGATTGAGTATGTTAGCATCTGGGCGGTTAACTCAGCGGTTAGAGTGCCATCTTCACACGGTGGAAGTCCGGGGTTCAAATCCCCGATCGCCCACCACCGAAAACCAAAGAAAGCCGGGCAGATACGCCCGGCTTTTTCTCTATTCTTTGGAGGGGAAACGCCTGAGGACAAGAGACTGGCGCAAAAAAACCACAAGTCTGAGGGGTGTGGTCCGTCCAGGGCAAGGTGTTTTCAGCACCTTGCGCGAGGTAGCCCACGGATGAGGGGGGATGTCAAGCTTGGACTTCGTTGACTGGATGCTTATCATCTGACTATAAAGCCGCGATGAGGTTGTCCGGTATGTCTCTGAAATCTGAAAAGTTACGGAACGCGATCATTTTCTTTGTCCAGAACGACAAGACGGTCAAGCTGACAAAGTTAATGAAGCTGCTTTATTACCTCGACTTCCGGCACTACCAAGAAACCGGCTACTCTGTCACGGGGCAAGAATACTCTGCGTGGCCCAAGGGCCCGCTCCCTGAGGACGTCTGGGCGGAGATACGGAATAAAGAAAATCGCGGCTGTGGCATTGAGCAATTCTTGGTCGCTCAGCCTGCTCCCCCAGGAATCGACGACTTTGGCTACACACTGTGGCTGTTGAAGGGCGTGAAGTTTTCAGAAGACCCCTTCACTGATCGCGAACTCCGTATCCTCCACGAGGTCTCCGAGATATTCAAAGGCGTTCCCGCTGCGCAGATCGTAGACGCAACGCACATGCGCGGGCTTCCTTGGGAAACGACGATTCGCAAAGTGGGCGAGAAAGCAAAAATCAATTACGATCTGGCCTTTGAAGGCGTTGACCCGGACGACGTTGAGCGCATACGTGAGGACCAACAAGACCGACGGGAGCTGGATGCGTTGTTTGAGGTGGCGCTTTGAACAGGGGGGATGTGCTCTATGACCCAAATTTCGAGTTTCGGGATGGTGGGCACGCCAACAAGCTCTTTGTCGTTCTTTCGGACCCTGCCAAGAGTGACAAAGTTCTCTTCGTCAAGACAACATCTTCCCCTAAGAATAGAAGCACAGAAGATGGATGTCAGCCAAAGAGAAGAGAATTTTTTATCAAGTCTGGCAAAATATTCCCAAAAGACACTTGGATCGTTCTGTCCTCCATGCCGTATGTTTATCCTGTCTCCGCTGTGGAAAAAAGTATTCTTGAACAAAAGCGTATTGTCAAAAGCACAATCCCTGACCAAATAGTCAACGCGATTCGCAACTGCCTAGAGAAATTCAGTGTAGACCTGAACAGGGAAGCGCGTGAATTGTTGAAATGAGTCCCCTATTCTCCACACAGGCGTGAAGGAGCTCCCGTATCTCTTTCATCCTATTTTTGTACCATGCCATCAGCGCTCACCAGAATTGACCCACCCCTGCTCATCAAAATTGACCCACCTGGCCTTTGCTCGCAAAACTGACCCAGGCATTGCTCGTCTATTTTGACAACGGACGCTCACGATACTTTTTTCCCTTCAAAGCATTCTTTCGCCCTGATCCTTTAATGATTTTTGGCGATTGCCTTGAACAGACTCGTTGTTCAGGGAGTAATCTATGGATAAGCATCGGCGCTGTCTGGCCTGCAGCAAGCTGTTCACTCCTTCCCCCTGCGTTCCAAGGCAGCAGTACTGCTCTGCCGTGGAATGCCACAACACTGTCACACTAACATCCTGATGTTATGGGGTTTAGATATAGACTAAAAAAAAGATACTCCATATCTTACTCATTTAATTTGACGCTGCTTTTTTTGCTCAGCGTTATGGCGCGCTCGTGTCCTGTCCTTCATTGGTATAATCCACAAAGATGCCTGCATTCGCTGCCCATTGTCCAACGCCTCGCCGCTCCTAGGTCGGCAAATATCTAAAGCCCCGCTCCCCCCCTGTGGGAACGCTGCGCTCTCCTACACCATCGGCGAGCAGCCCCAGGTTCGTCAGGGGGCTGGCGTGATTTAACGCCGAAGCATATTCTTTTTCGAGGCGTGACCCATAAGAGATGTATGCGCTCACCTCGGCCAAGGAATTATGGTTGAAGATAAAAAGCATTTATGCTAAAAATTTAATGGTTGGTTTGAAAATGCCATAGTCATTTCCGAACTGCCTGCGAATCCGCCAAGCTTGATGAGGCGTGTTAAAAAAATATGTGCGAGATTTCTTCACCGCAGTAAAGCATGCGGATACAAATGGATAACAGAGCCAACCCCCTCGACCTTTGCGTTGTCATACCCGTGTACAACGAGGCCGAGATCATCGGTCACGTCCTTGGTATTTGGGCCGAGAAACTTGACCGACTCGGCGTCGTCTCAGAAATCCACGTGTATGACGACGGTTCAAAGGACGGCTCGCTCGCGGTCATCCAGAATGCGGCGATGCGCAATCCGCGCATCAAGGTTCACGACAAACCCAACAGCGGGCATGGTCCTACCATCTTGCTCGGCTACCGTCAGAACGCGCACGCGACATGGATTTTCCAGACAGACTCGGACAACGAGATCGACCACCGGCATTTCGATGAGCTTTGGGCCAGTCGCGAGGAATACGACCTGCTTATCGGCCGGCGCGCCAATCGCATAACGCACCCCTCGCGTCAGCTAATCAGCCTTGTCTCACGACTGGTGGTACGCGTCTGCTTCGGTACCGGTGTTGACGACGTGAACGTGCCATTTCGACTGATGCGCAGCGCGATGTACAAAACCACCTACGAGCGGATTCCAGACGACACGTTCGCGCCCAATATCATTGTTGCGGGCGAGGCGACCCGCCGCAAGCTTCTTATCTACCAGACCGACGTTGGCTACCAATTCCGCACCACTGGCAAGGTCTCGATTGTGGGGATAAGCCTCTTGAAGAACGTCGTAAAAGCCTTTGGGCAGGTAATGGCTTTTCGGCTCATGGGTGGCCGGCACTAACTCCCGGTTTCCAGGTTGCAACTGAGGCAACTACTGGCGCACAACAAAGCATAACGGCGCTCCCTCAACCTCCACCACGTGCGTTCGCGGCACGTCTCGCTGTAGATACTCCACAACATCCTGGAAAATAAGCCAGTTCAAAAAGACATGGTAGTCGGAGTTATCCTGGTCCGTCGTGAAAAGGAGGTCGGGAAAACGCGCGGCGTAGGCCTCCACCATGCCTCCGCCAGTCCCATACGGCGCGAAGACCCTGACAACGGCGCCAGGGGCCCGCGGCTGACGTCGAATCCAGTCCACCGCCTCTTTATAACTGCATCCCCAATAGTCGAGCTCGTACTTGCCATTGGCACCGCGAACGCCGCCGACAAGCTCGTTGTAGTAAATCGACTGATAGGGAAGGTAACGCAGGCTAAACCACAGCGGATGCCACAGAGAAAGCGCCAACACAGCAAGAGCGCAGGCGAAGCCAACACGCCGTAACCCCGGCCAACAAAGCAGACGGGACCAGCCGCCTGCCGCAAGAACAACGAATGGTGGATATATAAATAGCAAATGCCGTAGTCCATTATAAAGCAACACATTCTTGCCGATCGCGTAGGCCACGGGAAATACCGTGGAGAAGAGCAGCGCCAACAGTATTAAACGATCTTGGGGCAATCGACCAAGAAAGGGCAGGGACAAAACGACGCCAACCAGGACGGCCAGCGGCGCGCTCAGCCAATACAGGCTGGGGATGTAATTCCAGGGGAGATTCTTACCGTCGTACAACTCCCCGCCGAACAGCAGTGTGCCGGCCCAGGGATACTTGCTCACCTGTTGCAGCGCCTCAAATGGCATGGCCAGGGGATTCTGCTGCGCCCAAGGCCAGAATAAGGATCCCAACAGCAGTACTGCGACGCAGGCGACGGCGTAGCCAGCAACGAGAGCCGTCAAACGCCGCCAGGTCCGCGCCTCAGGATCGCGCAGGGCCAAAACGCCGAGATACAGCCCCGCATAGCACAACATCAACAGCCCGCCGACCCGGATGTTCAGCAACAAGCCCATCGAAAGAATTGCAAATCCGGCGATTCGCGGTGTGAAAAAAGGAAACCGCGCCTTGGCGAAAGAAAGCGCGTATAAACTGAGCACAAACATTCCGGCAAACGGCAAATCCTTCGGATTGTTCATGCAATCGCTCGTAAAACGGGGAGACAGCGCTAAAAAAATAATCGTGAGTAGGCCGGCCAACGGCCCAAATAGCCGGCGAGCGAACAACGCCGCGAAGCCTATAGAAAGCGCGCCAATGAAACTGTTGAAAAGATGCCGCGCGTCGTAAGGTTCTAATGAAGAAACGGCCATCTGAAAGAGCGTGCAAAAGAAATCGAAAAAACCGCCATTCAAATAGTTTAGCTTGTACGTCAGAGCTCCTTTATCTTTTAAGCCGCTCAGGTAATAGTCGAGCACCAATCTGCCATAATCTTGATGGTCTGGTTCGTCCCAACTGATGGCGAATTGGAACGAGAGCAAACCCATAACAAGTGGCAGCACACATAAGGAACACCAAAAAAAAGCTTGCAAGACGCGTTGCTGCCGCTCCTGCGAGGAGCAGTCTGCAAGTTTACTTAGGGCGATCATACATGTGTTCAAAGTGGTCACGATTTCGTCTCTCTTTCATAGTTACGCAGATTGAGCAAGAATGCCATTGCAACAGGTCTTTTCTATAAAGATTTTGACATAGAGAGAAACTTGTCCACCGAGTCTCCATAACGGAATAAACGAGCCAACAGCTGCTGCGGAAGCCAATCGCATGGATTTTGCGTAGGGATCAGAAATTCCGGTGGATTTTAGTCCCGAAAACTATAGGGCAGGTCTCGCGGCCACTGTCTATCCAAATAAAACAACTTGAATGTTGGCATATTGTGAAATTGTGAGCAAGAATATTTATTGACGCAAACAAAGAAGCAGTGCATTCTCGAAAAATAGGATAATTTTGAAACGGCCACGCTTTCTATGATTAGCGTATTTAGCACAACCCGATTCGCACTCAACAACGCCTGATTGCCCTCCAATCCAATAAGCCTCGCGATGGAAAGTTGGGGGTGTCCCCATTCTTGTTAAAATTGCCGATGATCTCTACTCCATAGGTACCCTTGCCCATACTTGCTCGTAATCCGCTTGTCAACTCGGCCATCTTGCCTTCTGATTCCATCTGTTGCATGCTCTTTGTCACCCACCCGGAGGATAGGGCAACGCGGGGACGCGACCCGAGCGTTTTTTTTACGCCAAAGCACCCCGAATCGCAACATCCGTTCAGAGTGGTTGTTCGTTGGCGCGACTTCATGTTCTCGACGCATTGGGCTTCGTGCGCGACCGAAAATGCAGCCAAGCGGCGCGAAACCGTGGCGATGCTGTGGACGCCCAGCTTGGCCTTGGCTCCTTCGGCCACCAGCGCAGCGTCAGGGCGTCGGGCAGGCCCTCCAGGTGTCGGTGACGAAGCGGATCACGGCGGCAAGCGAGACCGGGTAATGCTCGTCGAGACCGAGCGCTAGGCACGACCATGACCAGAAGTAGCGCAGGTCGCCGGCATAGGCGCGGCGTGTGTTGTCGGCGGTGCCGGCGTCGAGAATGATGCGGACGCGTTCGCGGGTAGTGTCGTCGAAAATGACAACGGGGGCGGATGTGGGAACTAGGGAAAAGGTCATTTTGCTGTTCCTGTGATGGGTCCGATAATGTCGAGTTAACGGACGCTTGAGGTTGGTTATGGCGTCAAAAACAACGACGCCTCCTGGGTTAGAGGAGGCGTCGTTGTGCGGACCTGATCTCGGATGGGCGCTATTCTTCGAATGTCCGGCCGAGGATGTAGTCGGCGGCGCGTTGAGCCTGAGCGGCGGCGTGGACTACAAGTTTGGGCGAGCCCTTGAGGACTGAGAGCCAGCCCTGGATGTAAGCTGCGCTGTTCACGATGGTCGCCTGCGCGATGCCGGCCTGCCCGCAGAGGAAAGCTGCACCCATCTCGGCGACCAGCTCCTCCTGGCTGTATTCGCGGTCGCCGAAGAATCGAATCTCGGAGGAAGGGCGGCGGTTGAGCCTGGATTCATGGCCCGTGGCGTGCGTCAGCTCATGGAACGCGGTCGAGTAGTACTCCTCGGGCTCGGCGAAGAGGTCGGGACGAGGCAAGTTCACGGTGTCGGCCGCTGGCCGGTAGAACGCGCGCGGCTCCCCATGGACGATGAGCGGCGGCTTGGGCATGCCGAGCATGATGCGCTCGGCTTCGGCGATGGGCTCGAAGTTGGCGTTCACGGGCTCGGGCGCGTCCGGCGCGTCAATCCCATCGATCTGTGCGATGTTGAACACTGAATAGAATCTGAGCACTGGAAGTTCTTTTTCTTCGCCAGTGACACGATCTTCCTTTTTGTGCCATTTTTAAAAAATGACTGGTACGGCTTTCTCACCCTTGCGGATGTGACCGCCTTTTTCCTTGGCTTGCTTGAAGCTCAGCCAAAAGCGAGAGCTGTACCCCATGCACCCCAGCAGAAAGACATTCACTCCTCTGTAAGCCTTTTGGCTAACCAAGTTCATCGGCAGGTCGGTGTTGCGGTTGCCGGCCCAGGGCTTCCTCCAGGGCACTACGCCCTCTTCGAGCAGGGCAATGATTCTGTCCGTCACGATTTGGTACACTTTGTTCGTCTCAGCCATGATATCCCTCCTTGGTTTCATAACGCACGAAGCCCCCGGGACCTGAATCCCAGGGGCTTCGTGCGCGTTTGGATGGCGGCAGCGATTAGCCAATTAGTGAACAGAAGGCGACGACCAGCAACCACGTCAACATAATGCCAATAAACATTTCCATTGCGATCTCCTTCGAGTTGTTTGTTGCGACACCGAATCGAACTGCGCGGGGTCACTTGTGCTTGATGAGGGCGCGCAGGCGTCGCGCCGTGTCCTGGTCCAAGTTGAGGTCCCGCGCCAGGCGCGAAGCTGGGGGACACGCGTACTGAGTCTTCATGGAATTCTCCTTCACGGTTGAATTTTGTTGAGGTGGAGCACGTAGGGCCGGACCGACCACGCCGGCCACGTCCGCACCGGTTGAAGAAAGATCGTCCATTGGCCCTCGCGGCCTTCCTGGACAAGGCGGTCCTGATTGCGGGAGCCAACATCGCGCCTAGCTATGTCCCAAGCTGCGGCAAGGGCATCGCGCGACGTGTCGGCCTCGATGACGCTGACCTCGACAAGATGGTGCGCATCAGAGCCCCGCCGGACCTCGTAGCGGTTGCGCCAGAGCCCAACCCAGGCAGCCGGGGCGGCTACTGTCTTTCCGAGGACGACCTTGGCGAGCCCGAGATTAACTAGGCGTCGGTCTATCGCTGCTGGCCATTGTGGTCCCCGGAGAAGGACGGCGATCCGGTCGAGCTCAACAGCGCTCAGGAGCCTTGCGGCGAAGGTGGTCGGGGTCCTGTGGGAACAAGGCTCCGAGTCCCTGAAATGACGAAGCCCCGATTCTTGCGAACCGGGGTTCTGGTATGGAGCAGGACGTTGATGGATCATTGGGGGCTTTCCTCTGCGCCAGGGTTCAGGAAGAAGCGTTCATAAACGTCCACGAACGCGGCCTTGGCCGACCGAAGCGCCGCTTTACGCTTGGCGTAGAACGACATGACCTCAGCGACGAAGCAGGGCTGCCACTGCTGGGCTAGGAACTCGATCTCGGTTTCCCAAATGCAAAAAGTCTTCATCATGCTCTCCTTATTGGTAAAAGTGGTGATTGGTCGAGCTGGTGTGAGCAGAAGGCAAGCTTTTTTGCACCGGCTTCGCGTCGAGCGCCTGGACTCGGCGGGCGATTATCTCGGTAACGACTCGCTCAACGCCATGCGCGTCAATGTAGCGCCGATACTGGAGACGCCCTTCGACAAGCACAAGCCGGGCTGTCGTCAAGTACTCGTTCGCAAATTCAGCGATGCGTCCCCAACACACGACGCGATGCCAAGCGGTATGCTGCACACGCTCACCATTGCGGTCGATGTAGACCTCGTTTGTTGCGAGAGATAAATTGCTGAAGCAACTTCCATTCACTACGCCCCCGCGTGGTTCTGTTCCTAGCCGGCCGATGAGTGTTACAGCATTCACGATGTTTCTCCTTGTTAAAAAATGTACAAAGTATACAACAAAGGAAAAAATAAAAACAAGTATGGATTGGCTGTGCGTCCACACTCAGAACTCGTCTCTCTACAGGTGGGGATTATATGTGCATCAGCACTCATCTCTCGACAAGCGGGGATAATCATGTATTTCTCGTTCCAGTCTTCACTTAAGGCGTATATGGTGATTGTCTATGAATTGACGGCAACATAAGTTGCTTGACAGAATTTTGCATTGTATGTATTTTGAAATGAATGGAGGTTGACATGGACGCGACAGAGCAGATAGAAAAGCGCATCGCGGAGTTGGAGGAAGAGTTGCGGCGGTGGACAAATGTCCAACATAAAGTAGCAGTGGCTGTGGAGAGCGCTGCGCCGGCGAAACGTCCTGTGGGAAGGCCAGCGCATTATGAAGCTGTTGAGGAACTGCAAGATGCGATTGGTCGGTATTTTGACTACGCTGACGAGCAAGGTTGGCCGTACACGGTGCCTGATCTTGCCTACTATTTAGGATTCAACTCGCGTACATCCCTCTTAAACTATGAAGGTCGTGAAGAATTTATGGTCACGATAAAAAGGGCGAAGCTCAAGATAGAGGGACAGCGCGCGCGTCAACTTGTGCAAAGTCAAGGCGTTGTAGCTGGCCAGATTTTCGATTTGAAGAATGATTTCGGGTGGCGCGATCAACAAGAGAAGATTGCTACCGGCGCGATGAATACGATCAACATCGGTCTTCCCGGGATGCCGCCAGCTCCCAGAAATATCGAAGAGTGGGAAGGTTGGTACCGGCAGATGGTCGAAGGCAAAAGCGCTGCGGCTATCGATGTTGCGCCGGCGTAAGGACGCTTTCGGTCGCGGAGTGGAGTCGTGCGAGCGATGTTGACGAACAAGCCCGACTCCCAAGCTCGGACCTGGGAGTCGGGGCGGGAGTCAACCGCGCCGACAGGGGGCTAGAACATCCTGGCGACGATGAACATCGCTTCATGCTTCTACCCGTTGCGCCTGGGCCGGCTGCGTTGGACCACAACGCGATCATGCTCCTGTATATCCCACCTGATTGCTCCATCCTCTTCGATGCTTGGCTTCCACCCTGGCCGTAGCCCTGGCCAAGCCCACGCGATGCCGTAACAGCACGCGCAGCCGTGTCGGTGCCGGCCAAGTCCGAAAAGTGCCTTGGGGGTCCAGCCTGCCGCGAGCAGTTCCGGCAACCGCGGTCGAAGCCAGGATACGGCAGCCTTGAATTTTTTCTTTTCGCCGGCGGTGAGCTGGGATCGTTTGACCGCCATCTGGCCGGTACGTTGGTTGTGGGCGTATTTGCCCGTAAAGGCGCTTCTCGGCCCGCTAGCGGCTTTTGCCTTGTGTACCTCCTTCAAGATCGGCAACGCGCGCTGGAAGACGTCCTGGGCATAGAGGTCCTCGGGGGAACCAGTGAGGGGTGGTCGGAGCCACCCGCTGGCGTCTTCGACGGGTACGCAAGCCCGTTGCGTTCCAAGGTCAGAAGTTCGAGGTAGGCATCCCGAGCGCTGGCTTGTTCGTCGGATATGGCGAAGGGTTCGTCGGGATCGATCGCGATGGGGGCAGGGGCCGGGATCGGATCGAAAACGAACTCGGCGTCATCTTGTACAGCGGGGTCAAGCCTCATGTTGTTTGAGAGTTCTGCGAGGATCGCTTGCTTATGAGCCTTGGCCAGAGCGATAGCGTCTTTAGCCCTGGCCTTGCTCAGGCGGTCGAGACCGGCCAACCTCAACTTGTCGTCATCGACGCGGATGCTGACACCAAAGCTTTGGAGTTTGGCGACGGCGCTCATATCTCCACCTCGCTGGGACCGTCCCACATTTCTGCCCCCTCGTCCGCGTCCGATATGTTTTCTTCTCCCTCGCGCGAATTTTGCGAATTATCTTTGTTAGGCTTGGGCTCGGCGGCTTCAGGGTCGCCTTCGTCATGAGAGGGTTGCGAATTATGCGAATTTTCTTCCTCGTGCATGTCGTTTTCAGGAGAAAATTCGCATTTTTCGCATAATTCGCCTAGGCGGAATATTGTTCGCGGTTTGCTGGCTGTTTTCTCCTCGGTCATGACAACCCGCCCCGCGGTGATCAGCGCTTGGAGTGAGGTCTGTAGTTTATCTTTTGTCGCATGGTTGCCGAGGGCCTTGTGAAGCTCGGTGGTCGTCATAGGGCCGGATCGTAAGGCCTCTATGATTTTTTGGGCCACGGGGTCGGCTTCATGGCCGCCGAAGATGTAGAATGCCGAGGCCCTGCAATAATGCCAGAAGGCCAGACCTGCGCGCAAGTGCCCTTCCTCAATGTGTTCTTTTCCGCCGATCAATGCGTAGATCATGGCAAGGCGGATGGTTTGCGCTTCGCCCCTGTTGATGATGCAGCCGGCAAGACCAGGATGGTCAGCGCTCAGCTTGGGATACTCCTTGTCCCAAAGTTTGAGCGCGGCTGGGGTCATGGTCATGACGTTGACGGCCTGAGCGGCGCGTAGTCTCGTGAATAGTTCCTTCTGAATACTCATCAGTTCGCTCTCGTTCATCCGCTGCGGGCGGGAGACGACCTTGCTTCGGCGCGAGCACACCCAAAGAAATCGGTTGGCAAAGCCGTTCAAAGTGTTGTTCTCGTCGAGCATTTTCGACAATTCGGCCTTTGTGATATGGGCGACAATATTGATATGTGCTTCTGTGCACTTTGTTCGCTCTTTCTTTGTCATCGGCGCGAAGGTCCCGTTGTCCCAAAAGCAACGGATGGCAACTGACAGCGTGTTTCCTTCTCGTTTAGTGCACGTCAGCGCGGCGGCGAGTTCTTCCTCCATGATGAACAGTCGCTTGTCAGCAACTCCTGGATCTTTGAGTACGTATTCATTTTCTTTTGTCTTTTTGTTATACTCCCACCCATACTCTTCATCGCGAACTGCGTACGTAAGTCCCTCTCCTGTTGACATGGGTCAGTTTGAAGTCGTCGCAGGAAAGTATTCAAAACCTCATGTCCTCCAAGTTCAAATAGCCGCTTTACAGGACCAGCGCTTGTACCTTTGCGCGCTTTGGACGAAGCACCGACGATTGCTGTGAAGAGGCGGGGGTGGTGCTTGGACTCGCCTACATAAAAGACCGGGCCGCTGGCTTGTTCAGCCCCTCGGGCCTCTGCGCCATAGCGGGTCAAAAATGTCGCCAGTACCGCTGCCGGGTCGGCTTCACTGCCCCTGGTCGCCAAATCGACGAACTCTCCCACGATGCCCGGAAGGGCCTCACTGGACAAGGTGGGCCACTTGTTGATGTCGAAATCAATTTCCTCGCCGGGCGAATTTTGCGAATTTTGCGAATTATCTCCAGGGGGCTGGCTTCTCGACTGGCGTGGTCCTTCAAGTTTATCGCGGACCATGTGCCATGTATTGCCTTTGCAGCTGTCGGGAAGCATTGAAAAAATAGCTTGCCCTCGGCAGTCTGGCCTATCGCGCTTTCGCCGGCGGTGTGGTCAGGATTGAAAGGGCACTCGTTCAAGCTTGGCCGCTCGCCAAAATTAACCCATTTATGCTTGCAGGAATTGACCCTCTGGTTGCGCAGAGGATGACTGGTTGGGAGAAAGGCGAAACAGGCTGCCCGAGCCAGCTCGGGCTGAGCTGGCT
>Ga0247840_10007198_pt1 | contig 15565 bp, 25 predicted proteins | sample LaCruzMarch2015__FD_192404 | JGI IMG/M metagenome (GOLD analysis project Ga0247840, IMG submission 192404) | Freshwater microbial communities from meromictic Lake La Cruz, Castile-La Mancha, Spain - LaCruzMarch2015_17m | ecosystem: Environmental > Aquatic > Freshwater > Lake | place: Spain... | reverse complement strand
AAGTATCAGAGGGTTTACAACGCAGAGTGCTGTGTATGTGGGGAAGGTCATTCTGCTGGTCGCAAGCGTCGGCTTTTTTATTTTCCAGACGATCGGTATTTTTATTGTTTTAATTGTAGTAGGTCTTGGAATGAGCTTAATTGGATTCATGAGATTTCTAAAAAACCTATTTACGAAATATTAAAAGAAACTAAAACATTTCATGGCAGTAAAGAAATTCAGACAAAAATTGCTAAACAAAACGAAGTTGTAAAGACTATAGACATACCTACTCTTCCTGACGATGCTATAAACATATTTGATAGTAATCAGGTAGCGTTTCATAAAGAAGAAAAACTTGTAAAGAAGGCTGTTGAGTATGCACAGAATCGAAGACTTTTTACAGCCGTTAATAAGCCGAAGTCACTTTACGTCTCTCTAAAAGACAAAGTACATAAAAATAGACTTATAATACCTTTTTATGGGGAGTCGAGTAAGATTGAGTCTTATCAGTCTCGTACTTTAGATGGTGATACATACCCAAAATATCTAACAAAGTACGGAGAGAAGTCCTTGTATGGCGAAGATGCTGTAGATAACTCTATACCTTATATCTTTATTTTTGAAGGCCCTATTGATGCTATGTTTGTTAAGAACGCTGTGGCTGTTGGTGGGGCATCAATGACTGATAGACAGGAATCCTTTATTAAGAAGTGCGTCGATAAAGAAATAATTTACGTTTACGACAACGATAAGAACAATAAAGAGATGTCTAAAAAGATTAAAAATCTCATTAAACAAAATAAAAAACTCTTTGTATGGCCTAAAGAGTTTAAGAAGTTTAAGGATGTAAATGAGATTTGCTGTAATTTACATTTAGATGAGCTTCCCTACAAATTTATTGTACAGAACTCCTATTCAGGGGTAGAAGCTTTAATGAAGCAAAAGACTACTTGAGATTACTAACACAAAAGTTAATTGCTTTTAAAAACTTGTCTTTGTAATTGCGAATTGGCTTAACTTCTACTTCAGTTTCCGCCTCTTCAATCATTTGCAATCTTGTGAATTCTTCTTTAAGGAATTTAAGAAACTTTTCAGAGAATTGAATCTGTCTAGGGTAACGTACCCTTGTAACTACCTTCATAGTAGTAGGGAAAAAGCTTTCACAGAGTTGATTAAATTTAGACATTACTGCGGGCCTCCATACAGGGTTGCACCTGCAAAGCTCGCTAATGAACTAGCTGCTTGACCAAGGTATGAAAGTCTTTGAGAGATTAATTTTTGAAACTGTTGATCTTTTTCACGAATACCGGTACTTATTTTTTTAAAAATATCGATAATTTCTTTACTTGCTTCGTTATTAATTTTATCTATTTTGTCTAGGTCGTATCCTACATCTTGTTTTTCTTCTGGTCGAATAGAAATTTGTGTAATTGGTAAAGTAAAGTTAAATAAACCGTATTTTGCTAATAAAAGAGTGTTATCTTTAATTTTGTCTAGACTAGCATTTAGGGCGCGTTGCTCTGGGGTATTTGACTCAGGTTCTGGAAACTGAGCATACAAGAGGCTTTCGTACAATTTTTTAGTATATGTGGCCAGTTTTAAAAGATCCTCGTAAGTGATATTTATTTTTAGTAAAATATTTGCTACTTCTGGGTTTATTTTTTTAGCGCCGCTGCTGTAAGCATCAGTATTTAAAAATATATCTTTTGCTAATGTATCTGTATAAGTTTTAAAAACGTTTAATGTATTAAAGCGTTTGTTTGGAACATCGTTTAACATTTGAACAGAAATTTTTAATTGTTCAAGTTTTGTAAGTCTTGTTTGAAGAATTTTATTTAATGCATCAACTATGGTTAACTGGCTAATAGTTGGCCATACGTTTTCTGAAAGAACATTTTTACTTTTAACCTTTAAAGCAATAGTGTATATACGTTTAATTTCGTTATCTTTTATTACATACCCTGCGTATATTGGCATTAAATTTTGTACGTACGTACTAATACTATTAGCTAAAGATGAATAGAAGGTGTTTATATTTTTAGTCTTTGCAATAGATGCAGCTTTTGGTTTTGTACCACCCAGAGACTGACTAGTAATATCTAAAACAGGTACATAATCAAATAGATCACTTGTTACTAAAAGTTCTCCAGTAAAATATGTACCTTGGTAAAAGCGATATATTTTTTCTAAAATATCTTCACTTATAGGGGTAGCCTGTAACTTGCTATTAACAGCAGTAATAATTTTATCTGCTATATCTTTATTAAGTGGAGCAGCAATATTATCAGCTGGATCTTGCTCTAAAAGAATATCAGATACAATATCTTTAAAATTAAACATAAATTTGTATTATTATTTAATACAAATTACATACCAGCTAACAGAGAGCCGTCTTCTTCATCAAAGAATTTACCAGAAGGTTTAATATACATAGGTATTTGCTCAATACGTAGATCAGGCGGACCTTCGAGAGTAATGACAGCAGGGCAATCTTCTTTAGGAAAAAAGATACCAGCAGACTTTTCATATGTACCAACAATAGCTCTAAAGATGTTGTCAATTTCTTGACGGTAAACAGGGTCAATATCTCTACCTTTTTTAGGTGTAATTTTAATTTCTTCTCTTAATGGAAGATAAAATATAATATCAAAAGTGCGAATAGCTTCAAAAGCAATACGCTTTGTATCCATAATAAACTCATCAGATACTTTACCTTTTTCATTTAGCCAAAGAGAGTAGGCAATATTGTCCATTACACAGCGATCAAATACTAAGAAATCCCCTCCTTTTGCAATAGCATTTTGAGTGTCGTCTATTATGGCATTAAGAATAGCTTTTTGAGATTCTGCTGTACCCTCTTGGTTATTAGTTACTTTTCCGGTTTTGATGAGATTACGATAAGAAGACTTAACCTCTTTGTACATCGGCCATCTTTTAATAAACTCTTTAATCAGTGTAGATTTACCATTACACTGTGTACCCATGAATGCAATTTTCATAAAAAATAACTTATTAAACCCGCAGGGCTTTATCCCACAAAATTAATTGTAAACGAGGTGAAAAATTAAATCCACACTCTTTACAAAGTTCTGCTACATAAGCAGCATTTTCAATATGTTCTTTTCTAGAACCAGCACAAACCATAAGCCAAATAAGATGCCTAGGCACTTTTACTTTATCAGAGGTAATATACTTTCTAAAAAGCTCTTCAACATCTTTTTCACCTGTAATAACAAATTTAAAGCATGAATTTTGTTTTATATGCCAATTTAGAACTTCTGGAACATAGGTTTTTTCTTCAGGGTCTCCGTTACTAGACATCTTTGGAGAAGTTGTAAATGTTGCTTTATATTTTTCAATCCAAATTTCTTCGAACATTAATGTAGCATTAGTTTCAAAATCTATACGAGGTAAAAATCCATACTTTTCAATAAATGCATCAATAAATCTAATAAGAGGTTTTTGTCTTAAGCTTGGTTCACCGCCAGTTAATTTCCAAACATCTCCTCTATTTAATTTTTCTATAAAACCGTTTTCTTCATAAAAATTAAATACATCTTCAAAGGTCCATTTATTCTTTTTTGACCAAGACACAAAAGAGTCACAGCCCCAAGGTGAGTCAGGAGAAGCCCACCCTTTACAGGTTAAGTTGCAACCGAACAAACGCAAAAATATGCTTGGTACACCGATTAATCTACCTTCTCCTTCAATAGTGCTAAAGCCGGGACCGTCGTCTGAAATTAAAAGATAATCATTTTCACTCATACCTACATAGTATAGTATAAACTTATTTTTAATCAACTTATTTTTAATCAATATTTTCTTTTAAACCCCTAACATGTTAAATAAATATTAATATGACATATATTGGTTTTGTTTATATTTGGTATGATAAGCTAAGAAAACTATATTATATTGGCTCTCATAAAGGAGATGTAAATGACAAATATATTTGCTCTTCGTCAAGAATGCTAAAAGCTTACAAAAAACGACCTTATGATTTTAAAAGACGAATTATAAAATTTACAAACAACTTAATTAAAGAAGAACAAAAATATTTAGATATGATTAAATGTGAAGAATTATTATACGGTAAAAAACCAAAATATTACAATGTTAAGAGATTTGCAGCAGGAGGAGACGCATTAGCATACTTACCGAATAAAATGTCTCTTATAAAGAAACGTTATGGTAAAAAACACAGTAATGCCATAAAAAAAGCTATTAAAAATAGAACTACTGAACAAAAACAACTTCATCAAGAAAGACGGAAAACATCTCTTAAGAAGACTTTTAATGATCCAAATTATAAAAATTATCAAGATCGTCCTTTTGAGGTTTATAAAAATAATGAATTACTAGGCGTTTTTCGCAACAAAACACATTTTAGTAAATCGTATAAAATAGATCGAAGCTGTATATATGCGTTTTTGCAAAACAAAACCTGGACTGTTAAACAACGACGTAAACACCCTTTTATACCAGGAGATGTTTTAACATTCTCTTATGTTTAAGCTCCTACGACAAATTTATATAGCAATGTGCAAATTACAATAGCAATCCAGCCAATAGGATTAAACAATAATAGATAAAATGCAGCAAAAATCAAGATAGATACTAAAGATAAAAACTCCCAAAAACCGATTTTACGATCCTTAGGCCATACTTGCTCAAACTTTGCTGTTATAATATCAAGATCTTTTTTCATGGCTGATAAATTGCTGAATTCTCTGTATGTTCCCAAACCTCAACTTTTTCTAGCCAACAACGTCCTACAGTTATTTCTTTAACAATAGGGTCAATTTTTTTAAAACACCATTCAGCGGTTCTTTCGATGCCCACAGCATTCATAATACGTAAATCGCAACCACCACTATCATGAAGTTGTTGAAACAAAGGCAGTAATGGGTCATCCTTTGCAATTAAAAGTGTATGATCAAATTGTTGTTTTAATAGAGCTTTAATTTTGCCTAAGCCACCAAAATCAACACACCAATTGCGGTCGTCTAATCCTTTACAACCGAACCAAAACTTTGCCATTAATCTGTATCCATGCACTTTACTACATCTTGATGAATTGTCTCCGGCCTCTCTGCCATCTGCTGCTCTCCATTGCCTAAAGGCACATGAACCGAGTTCTAGAACTTTTGTTGATGTATACATATAGTGTTAAAAATAATACTATCTTTTTAGAAAAATTCAACTTTTAATAAATTAATTGTATAAATATACATGTATATGAACAAACTTGCAATGTATGTACCTATTAAAGGAGAAAAGTTTACTAACATAAAGGGAAAAGGTTATACTCAAAAAGGTAAAAATAATATTTCTTACACTAAACTTAAAAACGGTGAAAAAGTACCTATGTGGATACAACAAAATAAAGGTTATTTAGAAGTTATAAAACGTTTTGAAAATTTAATAAAAATAAATTATGACCGATACCCACTATCTAAACATTTTAATATATCTCCTGTTACATGTAAAAATTTCATTATTAATAGATTAACAAATAACTATCAAATACTCGAAAAAAATAATTTTATTAAAAATCAAAGTGTTAGACGTTCTTTAAGTGGTAAAGGTGTTAGTAAAAAAACAAAAGGAAAAACATATGAACAAATCTATGGTCATAAAACCCCAAGCTGTGGATTTAAGAGAGGCGACAAAAACCCTAATTTTACAAGAGATAAATTTATTGGATGTACAGTTGTAAATTCATCCGGTAGGAAGTTTCGTTCAAAATACGAAGCCAAATTTAGTGATATTTTAGAAACAAATAATATTTTATACGATTACGAGCATCATTTTAAATTATGTAATAATAAAGTAAAAATAGTAGATTTTATTATTAAAGAGCAATTAGTTGAAATTACCGGATATGCCTATGAAAAATGGAAACAAGATTTTGATACCAAAATAAATTTACTACATACTACATACCCTAATAAAAAAATAGTAATAATAAGTAGTTTTGATAAAGTACAAGAATTAAAAGAAAAACATGGTAATTATGCTACTATTTTAAATCTAGATAATAAAAAAGAAATTACAGATTACTTTTTAAGCTTGTTGTAAAGGTATAATATTAAGATCTCTTTTAAAGAAGTTAAAGACGGATTGTGTCCATTTATCTTCGTAATTATCTTCCTGATAAAAGACAATATTTTCAAGATTAGTTGAACCATTTAATTGGCGTTTAAGCTTTTTAGATAAAGATACCATTTTAGTAATATCTTTTTCTGTCCAATCTGCTCCGACGTTAACAGAAGAAGCAAACAAAAGGGCTTCTAAAAGCATGTTTGCCTCGTCTTGTTTGAGATCTAAAGTTACCGTACTGCTTGTTTTCATGTAGCTGTATTATATCAGCTATAGAACTTATTTCAACTTTTTATTAAACAGGTTATAGATACCTTCGTCAAACTTTCCGTACAAGTCGGTAATAATTTGTTTTCTTTCTGGTTCTGAAACATGCTTGTACATGTCGCGAATCTGAGTTGCGCTTGTTATATTTTTACCTAAAACCTTAAAAGGAAAGACAGGTGCTATGGCTATATATCCCTTTTCACCCATAGGTAGCATTTCTTCGGCATCTTGAAGTTTTTGAAAATAGCTCGGTGAACCATCTTTTTTTGGTTTGTAAGAAAATCTATCTATGTCTTTTTCTGATACAGCATATATAAGTTTGTCTTTTGTATCATTGTATTTTAATGTTATTTCTTTAGCTACGTAAGGTGATATAACCTGTACAATTTTATCAGCGGGTACACCAGCTTTTACTAAAGTGAATTTACGCTCTTCAAAATTAAAAGGTGATTTTTCATCTACCTTATTTGTAGTAGCAACATATACATCAGCTCCTGGATATTGCTGAACAAGGGATTTGTAAACTTGTGCATGTCCGCGATGAGCCGGCTGAAACCGGCCTGAATAAACTACAACAAGTTTACCATCTCTTGTTTGTTCAGTAAAAAACTGATTAAAGGCTATCATTTAAACTTTTCCTCCTTGGAAATAGCAAAGTTAGCCCGAGAAAACTCTAACCGGTCAACAAGCTTTACCATATTACCAGACTTGTCTACAGCAACAAAACCCTCTCCGGGTGTAACTTTTAACGTTCCGTCAGGTTGTGTTAAAAATTGTTTTGTTTTAATAGCTGTACTATATTTGTTAAAGAAAATCTTTTTAAGATCTGCTAACTTTTTTGTAAGATTAAAAATGTTAACAATAGACATTTTATTAGTATTAAAATATTCGATTGCTTTATTTTTACCTTCTATCTTTTTTTGTTTACCAGCTTCTGATTTTAGCTTTTCAATCTCTTTGTCCATTCGGCCATTATACCATTCTATAAAACCGTTAAAAGTCTCTTCTGGATCTTCAACAAACTTACCTTGGCGAATAAGGGTATTAATATATGTATTAGCTAGGACATAAAAATTATTTGGTAAGGCCGTCCAGTTAGTTATACCTTCAATCTTTGTAATCGTGTTAAGGGTCTCAACTACCGTTCTTTTTTCATCGTCGGTTAATGTAACTGTACCGGAAACGTCTTTAAATTTTGCATCGTCAAACCATACTTCGGGTGACTGGTTAAATTCAGATACATTAACGTCGGCAGATTTTGAAAGTTGCTGTAAGTTAGGTCCGGTGTAACGAGTATGAAATACAACGCCAATCTGTGCTGTTTGAATTTTTTTGCCTAATTCTGAATCTGCTTCTACCGCATACGTGATTGTATTAGGTTTGAAAGCTAAAAGCTTTTCACCCTGAAAGTCGATTGGCTGTAATGTGGCTTCATCAAACATAAAATCACATTGATAAAGATTTTGTTTTATAACCTTTGGTAAGTAAAGGAGAGCAAGTCTCATTTTTTCAGCTAACCCGGGTGCTTGGCTGTAGTTTTGCTGAACATCTTGAACTGTATAGTTAATTTTTGGTGTCTTGGCTGCAATACTCTTTGTAGATACAAAAAACTTGTTATTTTCGGGGTTATAACCGCATATTATAGCAGGAGCACCGTCGTATTTGACGGTTGTAAAAACACCAGAATCAGCGTTACCGTTAAACGTCTCTGTTAAAGCTTTAATAAATTCAACTGCAATATCTAAGCCTTCTTTTTGACGGGTAAGAATAAGCTCTTCAAGATGGGTAAGATGCTTAATAATACCTTCTTGTTGTTCAATAATAAGATACTTACTAGTATTCTCTTTATAAAAGCTATTGAAAGCCTGTTCAATCATAACGCTCTATTATTTAAGCGTTAAGAGATAGCGTAGTCTATTAATAACTGTTAGAATTTCGTCTCTAATATTGAGACAGTCTGTATCTTTGACAGAATCATGCATTTCGTTAAACGGTCCTGTTAGATATTCGTTAAGCTGAATAAGAATCTGATCAATTTCAATTTCTTCAATATTCACTAAACCAAAATCAATTGGTGTTTCATATGTAATTACACCATATTTACCTTGATGTATTTCTACAAGTGTATCAATTAAATCATCTAGACTGTCGTATGTATTACCAAATGCCTTATGACGAGCATAAGATTTAGTCTGCCAATGAAGAATTCTTAACTGGTTTTGAATTTTAAGAAGATTAATGATGACCTTATCCATTTGTATTATTTATTAATTTTGAGGATGAGAAGCGCTCTGTCTAACCAGCTCAATTACATCTGTTCGATGATCAACAGGTTGAGACGCTATATAATTTCCTATTTTTTTAACTAGTTCAGGTAATTCAGTGCCGTAGCCAGCCAGTTCACCTGGTATATTTTTAGGGTCTGTAATACCACGCATTATACTATTAATAACAGCTGGCTGTTTAGAGACACTCTGTCTTTTAACAATATCCCCGATCATTTCAATTTGAGGTAATAATTGCGCAGCGTGAGCAGGTGGTTGTACGGGCTGCTCGGTTATTATTTGATTATATAGAGCATTAAACTTGCTCATATACAATTATACAGCGGGTTGTGTTCCTGTAGCTGGTTTTTGCTGAGCTGCCTGTACAGCTTGAAGCTTTTGTAGAGCTAATTTAACTTGCTGTTCGTTTTGCGCAGCAATCAATTCTTGTACAATTTTGGGGTCTAATTGAGGTTGCTGAGCTGGATTAGTACCAGCTGGTTTAGGTTGAGCTGCAGCTGCGGGCTGTTGAGCCGGTGTTACGGGCAGCGCTTCCGAAATTTTACTTAGAACGGTATCAAATTTACTCATATATATTATTTAATCTGGAACAATTAAAAATCTAAGAGTATTTGGCGAAGGGCCCAACCTCTCTATATATGCATTTATTCAGTTACTTTGAATAATCAACTGATCCACCTGAAAAAAGTTTCAGATTTTTTTGAGACAAGAGAAGCTTATGAAGAGAATGTCTATTGGCAAAATTATTAAGCTTTTGTCCACCTATACGATTCTTTTCTATTGCCCTTACACAACCCATCTCTGTATCTGGTGAATCAAACGAAGAACACTTAATCCAAGGTACGGGCAGAACATTAAGAATTTTTTGTAAATTTTTATCCGTAAAGTAAACATCTTTTGGTAGAGGATAAACAATAAGAACTTTAGGATACTTGGAATTGCATTTTTTGTACCCTGAGCAAAACTTTTCTAAGCAATAATGATAAAAGAACTTCTGTATGTCTTTAGAGTTTTTACTAAAGGATAGGTTATACTTACGAGTAATTGTGTATGTCTCTTTTAGAGCTTCTAAAAAGAGGGGATAATAATCTATAGCACAGACCCTAGAGTTAGGATATTCTTTATACATTATTGCAGTAGCTTTTGTACTTGTTCAATAGACAAGCCTTCTTTAAGAGCCTCGTCTGTTAATTCGTGTAATTCTGCAAAAATATTATTAAATTTTTCTTCGAACTGCAATAACTTTTTATGGTTCTCTTTATTGTAGTTGAGATTGTTAATGTTTTCTAAGACTGCAGTCTGATTTATGAGATCCAACTTTGAACCTAGATATTTCTTAACTTTCAAAATCGTTTTCGTTTCTGGAGAGTAAGCTTGTAATTCTTGTTCCGTTATAGGTTCTTTAATTTTATCTCCTTTTTCGTTTATAATGCCAAGTTTGCAGGCTTCAAAATCTTTATACTCTTTATTAAGCATCGAGAGGAGAAATTTGTTTTTGAAAGATTCGTTAAACATTTTATTATAATCAATACCGTGAAGATGGATTTCCCCGAAAGGATTTAATCTACAGCCTTTACCGTATGATGTTGAGCCACAATACGAACATTTTTTAGGGTCTTTTGGATGAAAATGTACCCCCTTAGGAGCAAAGCGGCACCCCTTACCATAAGATGTAGAGTTACAATACAAGCATCTTGAAACCGGCTTAAAAACAGAAACTTTCTTTTCGTCAATCAATTCCATTATGTATTATTTAAGAGACTCTTAGGAGGAGTCCCTATGCGAACGTTAATAATTCCGTTGTAATAATCATCTCTTCGTAAAACATCTCGGGCTATTTGTTCTTTAATTTCTTCATATCCGAGTTCCCATTTTGAACCACACACTTTAAGAATGCGAAATTCAAAATTTTCTTTACCATACTTTTCAATATCTTCATTTAGTTCATTAGAAGATGAAGTATAAGTTTTCCAATCTGATTCTTTATGGTCGATTCTATTACGGGTTTTACCCTTCAAGGGCTTACGTTTAATTTTACGCACACACTGTTTTTTACCGATATATTTTTTGCCGTTAACTTTATTGGTTATTTCGTATATAAAACCGAACATGTTTTCATGCAGGTATACACTTTCCCCTATTAACCAATGACCAGTGTCCATAAAGCAGAATTAGCGTTTTTTCTTTTTACGCTTCTTTCTACCTTTAATTAATCCTCTGCGAGTAACTATACCACCAAACAGACTTTTAGGAACACGGGCATCTCCTGATGCATAAGTGTCTCCTGAAAACTGAGTAGCTGTCGCTTGAACACCAGGTCCAAAAGCTGAGTCAGCTCCGCCAGCCATATTTTCTTCTTCTAATACTTGTTTTATTAATGTTTCTAAATTAATCATTTTACTTGTCCTCTTCGGCATCTTACTATATAGCCTGATGCATAGGCTGATGGAAATACTTTGTATTTTCTTTTAGCTTTGTAATAGCACTTATCCTTCTTTTCTAGAAGTTGCTGTTTAAAAAATTCTTTAAATGTTTGCATTTAGAGTATTTATTTCTTTTTAGACCATTTAATTCTTTTAGGTCCTTTTTTCTTAGCTTTAGACCCTGTACATTGAGAAAGAGTTGGTCTACAGGCTGGGTAACCCTTTGAAGGACCCTTAGTACCTTTCGATCTACCGCATGGCACTATTTTACCGGGTTTTGATTTTTTACAATTCACCCAGCCCTTTCCTTTGTTTCTTTTAAACCATTTATGAAGAGATTCTTCATTTAATAGTTCCGTTACTGTCTCAACAAAGTCTAGCACACTAATATTTAAGTTGTTTTATCAAAAAAATAGTTTATTATAATTGGATACAGATATGGAAGAACAAAAAACAGAAAAGAATTCTGAGAATTCAATAATATCTCTCATAGAAAAATATAACGAGGATATCAAGAAGTATGTAACAGTCGATGAATTCAACATGAAACAGATTCAAATGGATCTTCCAGCGACAAGACACTACTGGGTTGGCCGTCTTATGTTTCATAAACAAGAAATTCTCAAACTCAAAAAACTACGTAAAGAAGCTATACAAAAAGTTTCTGATAGAATTCAATCAGAATCTCCAGTTGGTATATCTGATAGATCTTTAAATGAGGCGGCAATTAATCACCCTATATTATCAAAAATAGATGGTCAAATTGCTGAGCATGAACTCATTGTCGAGTATCTCGGTAAAATTGAAGCCAATTTTAGATCTATTTCGTTTGACATTAAAAATCTTATCGAGATTGTCAAACTCGAAACAACATAATGGTACAAGTAACTTTTGATTATGACACTTCTCGAAAGAAGGGAATAATAGTTTCAGACTATCTTTCAAATATTCGAGAGCACTTTTCAGTTGAAGATAAACAACAGGTCTTCAAGCGCCGTTATGCTATTGGCTATAGACCACAAACAAGACAGTACGCTATAACACCTCAAGGCAGATTTGAGCCACGTCTTGTATTTTCTATTCTAGAATTTTTACAAAAACAAGACATACAATTTAATATTGAAGTTACTGATAAGTTTCGAGATGTAATAACTATTCCTGTATTAAAAGAAGAGCTTGTAAAGTTAAATCTCAGCCCTAGAGATTACCAAGAAGAGTCAGTAATGTCTGCTATTAGAAATAAGTCTGGGGTTATTGTATTGCCAACTTCAGCAGGTAAGACACTTGTAATTGCACTTCTTGTTAAATCGATTCAAGCCCAGCATGATTGTAAAACATTAATCCTAGTACCTGATATTCAGCTTGTAGCGCAGACTTACTCTGATTTTATTGAGTACGGGATTTCTGAAGATGAGATTACTAAGTGGACAGGATCAATTGAGCCAAATAAAGATGCTAAAATAGTAATTTCAAACGCACAAATTTTACTTTCTGAAAAACAAGATTTGTCTTTGTTAAAAGATATAAAATTACTTGTTATTGACGAAGTACACAAATTAAAGTATGGAAATAAAATTAATAAAGTTGTGGAGCAAATTCCTGCGCTTTTTCGCTACGGACTTACAGGAACTCTGCCGGATAATAAAATAGATCAATGGAACATTTTTGGAAAGATAGGAAAAGTTATTTACTTTAAGCAGTCAATAGATCTTAGAGAACAAAAATATATTTCTCAGGTTCATGTTGCAGCTTTAAAGTTGACTTATAAAAACACACCTCAGTTTACAATTTCTTCTATGGTTAATCCTACAGCAGGGTACGAAGAAGAGATAACTTGGTTACAGACAAACCAATTTAGAAATTCTATTATTACAAAATTAGTTAATAAAGCAGATAAGAATACTCTTATAATGGTTGATAGAATTGCACATGGAGAAGAACTATTAAGAGTCTTACAAGCTAACACTAACAAAGAGGTTCACTTTGTTCACGGAGCTGTAGAAATTGAAGAGCGGGAAATGATTCGTAAGCTTATGGAAGAACAAGACAATGTTGCTTGTATCGCTATATCAAAGATTTTCTCAACCGGTATTAATATTAAAAACCTTCACAATATCATTTTTGCTGCTATTGGCAAAGCTCGTATTAAAATTATTCAATCAATTGGACGATCTTTAAGAAAACATTCTAGTAAAAAGCTAGCAACCATATTTGATATTTGGGATAACCTTCGCTACGGAAATAAGCATATGGTTGAAAGACTAGCACTTTACGACAGAGAAGAAATACCCTACTCTGTCACAGAACTAACTGAGCCTTGATTTTTATTTACTTTAATATATTATAACCTTATGTTTCGCAGAAGAAAAATTAAAGACGAAGACTTCAAAAACGATCCTAACTCTGAAGAAGATTTTGCTTCATTGTGGGATTCTGATATAAAAGTTAAAAAGAAGAGGGTACGTAGAACTAAAGAAGAACTTAAGCCTAACTACGTTGACCCTATAGAGATGGAAAATCTTATTATCAAATACTATGATGAAGGCGGAAAAGATATACCTTCAGATCTTGCTGATATGATTCAAAAGATTGCTACGCGTCTTGGGTATGCACAAAACTTTATCAATTATTCATACAAAGAAGAAATGATTGGGGATGCTATTATTAAAATGATTACAGCTCTAACTCGTCAGAGATTTAAATGTAAATCAGGTTATAACCCGTTCTCATATTTTACTAAAGTTGCTTATAGAGCTTTTCAAAATAGAATTAAAAAAGAAAAGAAAGAGCATGACACTATTCATCGCTATCAAACCGAAGTCTATTCACTTCTTACCGAAGCAGGTCAAATTCCAGTACAAAAAAATACAAAATTCGATACCGAGTATGATGATTCTTTTCGTATTGAAAATCAGTAATGCATTTTAGCTCAAATAAGGTAGCCTGTATTTCAGATATCCATCTTGGAGTTCACCAGAACGCTCAGACTTGGCATAATATTGCTTTAGATTTCGCGCGTTGGCTCGATCAAGAGTTAAAATTAAGAGATATTAAAGACATTATTATTGCCGGAGATATCTTTCATAATCGACACGAAATTGGAGTTAATACTATTCATTGTGCTTATGAGTTTTTTGATATTTTAAGTAAATATAATATTGTTGCCATTACCGGTAATCACGACTGTTACTACAAAGATAAATCAGATGTTAATTCTATTTCTATTCTTGACGGGTATAAAAACGTCACGGTGTATAAAGAGTTAACTACTAAGAATATAAACGGTAAAGTTTTTTGCTTTTGCCCCTGGGGAGCTCCTGCAGACGAGATTCCTAAATGTGATGTGTTAGTTGGCCATTTTGAAATTCTTAACTTTAAGATGAATACACATAAAGTGTGTGATCATGGCTTGGAAAGTGGCTCGCTACTCGATAAAACTAACCTCGTTATAACCGGTCATTTTCATCTTCGCGAGCATAGAAAATATCCAAAAGGTAAATCGATTTTGTATCTTGGGTCGCCTCATGAACTAGACTTTGGTGATAGAGATCAAGTCAAAGGGTTTACTATTCTTGATACTGATGATCTAAGTGTTGAGTTAGTGGAAAATAATATTACCCCGAAACATAAAAAGATTAAAATTTCCGATCTCATTGACGGTAAAATAGCTTTAGAAAATATCGGTAATGAATTTACTAATAACTTTGTTAGCCTTTGTGTAGATAAAAATGTTAACGAACAAGTTCTTAGTTTAATGCTTTCCAAGTTTAGTCAGTATAAACCTAAGCATGTTAGAACAGATTTTAATATTTTTGAATCTGTGCAGTTATCAGCTACTGAACTCAATGAAGTTTCGATCGATATTGATACTGCTTTATACGAATTTGTAAATCTTCTAGACGTTAACGTGCCAAAAAAAGATATATTAGATAAATGTATAGATCTTTACAGAATATCTCAAACAACAAATGAGCACTAAAATTGGAGTAGGAATCGTAACTTGTAATAGACCTGAATACTTAACGAGTTTATTGGATTCTCTTGCTCCCTGTAAAGATATTATTGATGAACTAGTAGTTGTTAACGACGGTAAACCTATTGAAACATCATTATTCAAAGGGGAATGGCTATTGAACGAAACTAACCTTGGGGTTGGTAAATCAAAAAATAAAGCTTTAAAGTATCTGCTTGATAGAGATTGTGATATCTTTTTTTAATAGAAGATGATGTAGTTATTTTTAATAAAAATGTATTTGAAGAATACATTGAGGCTTCAAAACTATCAGGAATACAGCACTTTAATTACGGTCCTGGTACCCCATTTAACCGCAAACAAAATGCACATTTTGATCTACATAACCGTCATGAGTTAAATCAAGATTCAGACCCCAGCCCGCGTATAGTAATTGATTATAATACTATTAAAATAGCTTTATATACACATGTAGCTGGAATGTTTTCCTTCTTCACAAAAGAAGTCCTACAAAAAGTAGGCTTGATAGATGA
>Ga0247840_10007195_pt1 | contig 15569 bp, 11 predicted proteins | sample LaCruzMarch2015__FD_192404 | JGI IMG/M metagenome (GOLD analysis project Ga0247840, IMG submission 192404) | Freshwater microbial communities from meromictic Lake La Cruz, Castile-La Mancha, Spain - LaCruzMarch2015_17m | ecosystem: Environmental > Aquatic > Freshwater > Lake | place: Spain... | reverse complement strand
CATGATCTTCTTCTCCACGAAAATGGAAGCGATGGTGGCGGTCAGGAGGGACATCATGCCGACGCCAAAAAACATCAGCACAAACCCGACGATCCTTCCGCCGACGGAAACGGGGAACCGATCCCCGTAACCAACCGTAGCAACCGTCACCACAGCCCACCAAATGCCGTCCCAGATGGAGCGGATGTTGGAATCGGCCGCAGGTTGTTCAAAATAACGGACGCCGACGGAGCTGAGGAGGATGACGCTGAGTGTCATGATCGCAATCAGAACGGAACGTTGCCTGACAAGCCCCGTTAAGAATTTGAGACGCTTCAAAACCATATCCGTCCTCGAAGCCGTTATCGGGGAAGACATTCTTTTGTCATCACAGACTCTCGTAGGCAAAGAACTGCATCGTAAAAACGGCCCTGCCCTGTGTGGCAGAACGGAGATCCGTCGAATAGCCAAACATCGCCTTCAGGGGAACCTTGGCCCGAATATCACTGACCGCACCCTTGGGCGCAATGGCCTGGATCTCTCCACGCCGGGCGTGAATGTCGCCGATCACCTCTCCCATAAATTCGCTCGGAGTGATGATCTCCACCAGCATTACGGGGCCCAGGAGGACGGGATCGGCCTTCAGGCAACCTTCCCGAAAGGCAGAGGAGGCAGCGATCTTACAGCCGAGCGGCGTCGTTTCTCCCTCTTTCTGATTCCCTCCGAGGAGAATGATCCGGATGTCGATGACCGGATATCCCGCGAGAACGCCGCTCAGCGCCCCCTCGCGGACGCCCTCTTCCATCACGACCAGCAGTTCTTCCGGAATGACGGCGCCTGCTTCGAGCCGGCGGACGATATCGACCCCACTGCCACGGCCGGTCGGCTCCAGAATGAGCTTCACATGACCGAAATGTTTTTTCTCTCCCAGTTCTCTTTCAAAGAGCCCCTCGCATTCGACACGCTTCTGGATCGTCTCCCGATGAACGACACGCGGCTTGCCCACGTTGACCCGGGCATTGAATTCACGCTGCAGGCGGTCGGTGATGATTTCGAGGTGAAGCTCCCCCATGCCGGAGAGGACCGTCTGGGCCGTCTCGTCGTCGTACTTGACCCGGAGGGTCGGATCCTCCTCCATGAGCTTGCTCAGCGCGACGGTCAGTTTCTCCTGATCGGCAGGCGTCTTGGCCTCGATCGCCAGGCTGATGACCGGTTCATAAAAATCGATTGGTTCCAGCAGGATAGGGTGTGCCTCGTCACAGATGGTATCACCGGTCGTGATCTCTTTCAGTCCCATAACCGCAATGATATCACCCGCGCCGGCTTGCTCCACCCGTTCCCGTTTGTTTGCATGCATCTTCAAGAGGCGGGCAATCTTCTCGCGCTTGCCACGGCTCGCATTGTAGAGATCATCCCCCGCGTGGAGGCGTCCCGAATAGATCCGGAGGTAAGTCAGTTTTCTCCCCTCGTCCTGCATGATCTTGAAGGCCAGGGCCGCCAGGGGCTCTTTGTCGCTACTCACCCGAACCTCCTGCAGTTTCGTTAGCGGATTCAGGCCCGTAATGGGGGGGATCTCTTCCGGCGAGGGTAGAAAGTTAACCACCGCATCCAGGAGCGGTTGCACCCCTTTGTTCCGCAGCGCCGAACCGCACAGGACGGGCACGATCTGAAGCGAGATTGTCACTTTGCGGATCGCCTCGATAATCTCCTGCTCGGGAATCTCTGTCCCATCGAGATATTTCTCCGCGATCCCGTCGTCCAGATCGGCGAGCATCGCGATCATCCGGTCGCGATGTTCCAAGACTTGCGGGCGGATCTCATCCGGAATATCGGCATACCCGTAGGAAACTCCCTTGGTCTCGTCATCCCAGGTGATCACCTGCTGCCGGATGAGGTCAACAACCCCCCGGAACGTATCCTCCTCGCCAAACGGAATCTGGATCGGCAAGGGCATGGAGTTGAAGCGCTCTTTCATCTGCTGGATCGTCCCGGCATAGTCCGCTCCGACCCGGTCCATTTTGTTGATAAACGCCACCTTGGGGACGGCATACTTGTCGGCCTGGCGCCAGACGGTTTCCGATTGAGGCTCGACTCCACCGACGGCGCAGAAAACAACGACGGCCCCGTCAAGGACTCGGAGACTCCGCTCGACTTCAATGGTAAAATCGACATGACCGGGCGTATCAATGATGTGAATCTCGTGGTTTTCCCAGGCGCACGTGGTCACTGCGGAGGTGATGGTGATCCCCCGCTCCTGCTCCTGCGGCATCCAGTCCATCACGGCCTCACCGTCATGAACCTCGCCCATCTTGTAGGATTTGCCCGTGTAGAAGAGGATTCGCTCCGTCACCGTCGTCTTGCCGGCGTCGATGTGAGCGGTGATTCCGATATTCCTCATGCGGGAGAGTCTTGATTTGGATGCCATAGAGATTCACCACGGGACGAAATACCCGCTATCCCTCTTTCGGCGGAGCCGCCGGAGCGATCAGCTCCCGATTCATCATGAACGGGTTTCTAAGCCCAATATGTCCTTTAAGCGATTCCTTTTCCTTGCCACCAATCAGAATCCGGACACTCTTGATCGCCGGCAGGTTCGTGATCAGCGTATTGGTCAATGAATAGACCGTGGCTATTTCTGCCGCGCTTCCCCCCGGATGATTCGCCACGAGACTCTCCCGGAAATTGACGGAGAGGGTCTCCTCCCCTTCCCTTTTGACGCCCTCGATCTCTGCCTTCAGCGGGAAGGTGTTGACCAGCCCAGTCTTCGGGCCCGGGCCGGCGATGAGGGCCAGGACGATCTCTTTCGCCTGTTCTTCCGGTTCCTTTTCCTTGGGGATGAGCCGCTTTTCAGGAACAAGGAAACGTTCATTGGCATCGGAAAAATAGAGGGTTACCTCCTGCTTATCCCTCTTTTTCGATGCTGTTTTTCTCCCGGAGGCAGGGGGATAGATATAATCGAACAGGGTAATGAAAAAAATGGCCAAAAAGACCACGGAAACCACGACAATCACGGAAAGGAGTACAAGCTTTCGGCCCTTCTTCGTTTTCTTGTGTCTGACTTGTGCGGTCCGCATTTGCTTTTTCGTGGCCATAAAACCCTTCGTCCTTCCCTCTCGTGAATGTCGGCAACTTAGGGTATTTTCACGACAGTGTCAAGAAGAGAGTGCACCGCTTCACCTACAGGAGGTAGTTATCTGCCGGGGAAAAAGATCGGGAAGGCGGCGGCTAATTAGAAGGGGAAAAGATGCTAACCCCGGAGACGCCGTTCACCGAGGCGCATGGAGAGAACTACCGCAAGGATGCAGAGGAGCAGGACAAGGGCGAACGAGACGATCAGCCATGTCCAATGCAGGACGGAGAGGCTCCGTCCGTGGTAGTCGGCCATGAAGAGCTGATAGACCGGTCCGGCCTCGAGAATAATCACCGCTGCGATGAAACCGGCCGCAAGCAGCATGAAAAGCAGCCCCCCGAAGCTGGTGACCGCCTGGGCCGGGTTTTCGGACTTGAAGTCGGGATAGGCCGCGCCGAGCCCCACCCCCAGCGCCACCACTCCCGGCGTCATCAGAAAGACCGTGACGACAGAGAGCCCCATCATGAACGGCGTGACCTGCAAGAGGAGGTTGGAACTCACAATCAGGATCTCTGCGAGAATCAGCAGCGGAAGACCATATACCGCAAACTTGACCCAAAGGAATGTCTTGAGCGAGATCGGCGCCACCCGGACGATCCAGAAGGCGTCCCCCTCGAAACTGACCGCCGGATAGACGAAGCGGGCTGCAATCGCCGTCAGGACGAAGGATGCTAAACCCATGTTCAGGAAAGAAAAAATGTTCTGCAGGTAAACCGTCCGGATTTTTGATTGCCCCAGCGGCAGAACCGAAAAGTTGTAGAGATAGATCACGATGAGCGCCGCGATCATAAAAAGCTGCGGCCACTGGGTCTGGTCGCGAAAGAAGGTCCGAAACTCCTTGACGGTAAAGGCCCATGCCGGTCCGGAGAGCCTCTCGATCAATGGATTGCGTTTTTCGCGTGGGCCATTCTTGTGGGGGAAGAGCTTCTCCGCCGTAGTTTGTGCCTTCGTGTAGCCTCTGAAATAGAACGCCCCCGCCGTCCAGGTCCCCACAAAGGCGAGCGCCGCTGCACAGCTCCAGGCAAGGGCGAGATGGAAAAAGGCCTCGCCTTTGAGACCCGAAAGCGCCGCATTGAGGCTGTCGAAAACCCACGTCGTCGGAAGAAATGGCGAGCCGGGCGTCCCCATCTCCCGCAGATAGAGGAGCAGGGTGGCGAAGTTCTCCGGATTGACCAGCCTCTCCGGCCGCATGAGGCGAAAAGCCAGAATCAGCGCAATGACCAACAGCAAACCGAAGAAGACGAAGACCGTCCGAATTCGCCCTGCCGGAAGGAGGACGGCTGCGATGACGACCGCAAGCGCGCTGATCGCGGAGGCAATCAGGCAAAGCGCAATCAACGACATCCCCGCCGTCGCATAGAAGAACGGCCCCGCATGATAGACGATCCCGTAGGAGAGAAAGACGGGCAGGCTGAAGAGGATGACCATCCACGAACTGTCGATCGTGCTTTCCAGCCAGCGCGCCAGGAAAATCTTCCATCCCGAGACCGGCAGCGAATGGACCAGTAGCAGATCCCGGCTGAGGTAGAGCTTCGAGAGCGAGGCGACAATGCCGCTAAAGACGAGGAGCGAGAAAAAGGTCAGCAGAACCATCGAAAGGAGCTTCCGGGCGAGAACATCGCCAAACTCCTCGATCCCCTGAAAATAGTTCAGAACCCTGTAGAAAACCAGGAAGGCGCCAATCCAGAAGGCCAAACCGATCGCGCCGAAGAGAAGATAGCGGACCCGGCGGCTGCCGGCGCTCCGGGAGTCGCCGGTGTTCTTGAACGAGAGGAATCGGGGCCGAAGCAGGGCGATGATCTCGTTCATGGCGCCTCCTTCCCGGTCAGCCGGAGGAAAACCTCTTCCAGATCGCCCTCCTGCAGAAGGGCCGTTCCCCGCAGGTCGCCTGTGGTTCCGAGCGCCACCAGCCGGCCGTGGTGGATGACGCCAATCCGATCGCAGAGATCTTCGGCAATTTCTAGGGTATGGGTGGACATGAATATCGTCGTTCCATTCCGGGCCAGCTCCCGGAGGAGATCCTTGACCATCCGGATTCCGGCCGGATCGAGACCGACCATCGGTTCATCGACGATGATCACACGGGGCTCGTGCAGAAGCGCCGAGGCGATGATCAACCTCTGTTTCATCCCGTGGGAGTAGGCCTCGATCAGGTGATCGGCCCAGTCGTAGAGAGAAAACTGGATCAGGAGCTGCTCGGCCTTCTGCTGGAAGAGATCATCTCCGCAGCCGTAGAGGTCGGCGACAAACCGCATGAACTCCATGCCGGTCAGTTTCTCGTAGAGGAAGGGCCGGTCGGGAATAAAACCGATGATTCGCTTGGCCGCTTCCGGATCCGTGGCCATCGGAATTCCGCCAACCCGCACCGTCCCTCCGGTCGGCCCCAGCACACCCGCCATCATCCGGATCGTCGTCGTCTTTCCCGCCCCATTGGGCCCGATGAAACCGAAGATCTCCCCCTTCGCAACGGTGAGATTCAGGTGGTCCACCGCCAGGGTGCTTCCGTACTGTTTGGTCAAATCGGTCAATTCGATCATCGTTCCATCTCCAGAATCTCCAGTTTCAAACGGCCGATCAGCCCCACCAGATCGAGCTGACGGTCGGCTTCGCCGCGGACGAAACGGATGTGCGTCACATCCGCGGGCATCTGCCCCAGGACGGCGTCGGCCGTTACCCAGCCGCCCCGGTCCCGGAGGTAGAGGACGTTCCAGGCGTGGTAAAAGAAACGGCCGCGCAGATAGACAACGCCGGCCTCCACCTCAGCCGGCAGCCCGGCCGCCCGCGCAAAGGCCGCAAGCAGGACGGCGTGTTCGTTACAGTCCCCGACGCGGTTTTCCAGCGTCTCCAGCGCGTTCGGAACCGACAGCACGGGACGCTTCTCCAGGTTCTTGTAAACCCAGGCCACAAGTTTGTCGGCCTTCACACCGTCCGGATCGCCCAGACCAACGATTTCGGACATTTTTTTCCGGATCTTCGGGTGATCCGATTGAATAAAGACGGTGGGGTTGAGAAAAGCCCCCAGGTCACCGCCAGCGCCGCCCAGGCCGGTGGAAGGATCGATGGTGGATTCGCGCCGGATCGTGAGCACACCGTTTCGATAGATCTGACGGTCTCCGTCAAGAAAAAATGAGCCTTGCTGAAGACCATCCAGGCGGACCTTCAGGAGTTTGAGGGTCGCAGCGCCCTCGAGGGGCTTCGACGAGGGGATGGAGGCGATCTCCGTCAGGTCCGCACTGACCGCGCCTTCAAGCCCCGCCAGCGCTTCCTTGCGCGTGACCCGTTCCAGCGCAATCCTGAGGATGCCCTCCTCCCGGAGAACCGATCCGTCCGGATCGACCCAGGCAATCTGCTTCATCCCCATGAAATCGACGGAAAGTTTTCGGGCACGCCGACTTTTTCCCATGATCGTCAGCCCTTCTTCGCCGAGAAAGGTGATCCGGACCGGCCTCTGCCCCAGGGAAGCGGGATCGAAAACCGGGAATGTCCTCCCCTCCCCCGGCTTGAGTTCCCCTGCGCCTGCGGACTCCAAAATGCCGCCGCCCAGATAGGGCGGTTCTAACAAGTTGATAACACTTATCTTTTGCTCGGATTTTTCATCGGACGGCGCTCCGCTGTGAACGGTCAGCTTCTTCCCTTCAACCACTCCCCGGGCCGTGAACCTGAAAAGATTCGACCCGAGATCGAATTGAAAGCTCGCAAGCGTCCGGTCGGGCTTCAGCTCCGCCGCCGTCCGGACCGTCAAGGGCTGTACAACCCCCATCGTATTGATCCGCATGAAGATATTCTCTGAAAAATGAAAACCGCCTTCCGTCCGGGAGTAGCTGCGCTGCGCGTAACCGATCTTTTGGCCGGCCTGGGTGATATTCATCCAGAACTCGCCGACGGGGGTCACTCCCGACTGGCCGGAAATGGTCTCCGCCGCTCCGGAAGATGGCTTGGGCAGACCGACGACGCGAACGGCAAGCAAAAGCGCGAAGATCAATATCACGCCCCCTCCTGCAATCCAGTGCCAACGGTTTCTGTTCTTTCCCATCTTCCTCCCCCGGAAATCAACTCCCGCCAAAATATCCGTATTTCCGGATGGATTATAGGGAATCACCGCAAGGGTGTCAATCCCGGCGCCGCCAAAATCCGCCTTGTCAGGACGGCAGATTTCTGATACCATCGCATCGTAAAAAGATGAATGCTATCAGAAATATATTGCCGATTCGAATCGGCGGAGAGGTTGTTCATGGAGGAAGACCAGTCCATCCGACAGGCGAAAGAGGTGCTCCAACTCGAGGCGGAAAGCATTCTTCACCTGATTGACCGGGTGGGAGAGGAATTTTCGCAGGCGGTCGAACTGATCTACCGCTGCACGGGGCGGGTAATCGTCGCAGGGATCGGCAAATCAGGTCTGATCGGCAGAAAAGTGGTGGCAACACTGACCAGCACCGGAACACAGGCCCTCTTTCTCCATCCCGTCGAGGGTCTTCACGGGGATCTGGGAATCGTTACAAAAGACGATGTCCTGATCGCCATCTCTCACAGCGGCGAAACCGACGAACTGAACATGATTATTGACAGCATTCGGACCATCGGCGTGCCACGCATCGCCTTTACCGGAAACCTCTCCTCGACGCTGGCCCGATCCTGTGACATCGTGATCGATGTCGGGGTGGCCAGAGAGGCCTGCCCTTTCGGCCTCGCGCCAACATCCAGCTCCACAGCCGCCCTGGCCATGGGCGATGCGCTGGCCGTTGCGCTGATCCATCGCCGAAATTTCCAGGAAAAGGATTTTTTCAAATTTCATCCCGGCGGAAGCCTCGGCTCCCGACTCCGGGCCAAAATTCGGGACGTCATGATCTGTGGCAGCCAGACCCCACGCGTTGACATCGGCGCAACTCTCCTCGACGCTATCCGGGAGATGGATGAAACGAACAAGGGGTTCGTTCTGGTCACCGACGTCACGGAGAAACTTCTCGGAATTCTGACCGACGGCGATGTCCGCCGCCTCGTCCGCACCGGCGTCGATTTCCGAAATCAGCAGGTCGATACCCTGATGACCTGCTCCCCGAAATCAATCCGTGACAACATCTCCGTAGCCGTGACCGTAGAAACAATGCAGCGGATGGAGATCACCACCCTTGTGGTCACCGACGATGAGAACCGCATCAAGGGGTATGTCCATCTCCACGACATCCTGGGTCGGGGCGGAACCCTGAAGATGACGTTATCGGAATAGACAGCAGTCAGATAGCCCTTGACACAAAGTTGCCATCTCTTTATAGTCTCATAGCGGAAAGGTATCTATAATCCGGTAAATGGACGAGGAGATCGTCATTTGAACGAGAAACCAACCGTATCCCCCAACAAGGCGAAAGCAACAATGGAGAGCAACCCGAAGGGTCTGTCCCTGCTTTTGAATCGCGAACTTTCCTGGATCGAATTTAATCGCCGGGTGCTCGAAGAAGCCGAAGATCCGGAGACTCCCGCCCTCGAGAAACTGAAGTTCATCTCGATTTTCAGCTCGAACCTCGACGAATTCTTCCAGGCCCGCGTCGGCGCGCTCGCGCGGCTGGTCCAGGCCGGAGTGATCGATCCCGACCAAAGCGGTATGCTCCCCAAGGAACAGATCGACGCAATTGCGGTGAGAGCCCGGATATACATCGCGCAGCAGTACCAATGCCTGCAGGAGAAGGTCTTGCCCCTCCTCAAGCAGGCCGGAATCGAAATCCATCCGGTCGAGTCTCTGGACAAAAAGGAAATCCACAAGCTTGATGAATACTTTGAAAGCCAGATTTTCCCCATCCTGACACCGCTTGCGGTCGATGCCGGCCACCCTTTTCCGTTTCTGGGCAACCTGCGGCTAAATCTGATGGTCATGTTCAAGGAATCGCCGACGAATATGGAGACGCAGCCGTACGCATTCGTCGAAGTGCCTTCGGTGCTCCAGCGCCTGATCCCGATCATGGACGAGAAAGGAAAGAAAGAGCACCATTTTGTTCTGCTCGAGGAGCTGGTGCGGTCGAGCATCGGCAGCCTTTTTCCGGGGATGAAAATCACGAACTGCGTCCCCTTCCGCGTGACCCGCAACCAGGACTACGATCTCCATGAAGATGCGGTGCTGGATCTGCTGAAGTCTGTCGAGGCAGAACTCAAGGACCGTTCCAACAAAATCGCCGTCCGGCTCGAGGTCAAGGAAGGCATCCCGAAAAAGATGCTACAAATCCTCTGCAAGCACCTGGAAATGGATGAGACGAATGTCTATCACATCCCCGGTCCACTGAACCTTTGTGGTCTCTTACCGCTGTACGATCTGCCCGTTTCCCCGATTCACCGGGACGAGCCCTTCAACCCGCGCATCCCGAAGCGCCTTGCCGGCAAGAGCGACATCTTCAGCGTCATCCGGGGGGGCGACGTGCTGATCCACCACCCATACGACTCATTCGCTGTGGTTGTGGACTTTATTAACAGCGCCGCCGAAGACCCGGATGTTCTGGCCATCAAGCAGACCCTTTACCGGATTGATCGGGATTCGCCGATCGTCGAGGCGCTCTGCCGGGCGGCCGAGAACGGAAAGCAGGTGACCGCCGTCGTCGAGATCAAGGCGCGCTTTGACGAGGAGAAGAATATCGATTTTGCGCACCAGATGGTCAAGGCGGGGATCAACCCCGTATATGGCTTTGTAAAGTGGAAAATTCACTGCAAAGCGATTCTGGTGGTCCGGCGAGAGGGCAAGCATCTGCGCCGTTACGTCCACCTCTCGACTGGAAACTACAATTCTCTTACCGCTCAGATCTACACAGATGTAGGGCTCATGACCGCAGACCCCGGCATCGGCAACGATGTCTCCTCGCTCTTCAATGTCATTACCGGCTTCAACTCCTGGACGGGCGGCGATATGCTGAAGCCGGAAAACATCGAATCGCGCTTCAAGAATATATTTCTTGCCCCCGTCAACATCCAGGATCGAATCATTGGACTTATCGAGCGGGAGATCAAAAAATCATCCCCGAAAAAACCGGGACGGATCATCGCCAAAATGAACGCCCTCATCGATGAGCGCACCATTCGCGCCCTCTACCGAGCCTCCCAGGCAGGCGTCCGGATTGATCTTATCGTGCGCGGCATTTGCTGCTTGCGCCCCGGCATCCCCGGCGTCAGCGACAACATCCGCGTGCGAAGCATCCTCGACCGCTTCCTTGAGCATTCCCGCATCTACTATTTCCACAACGCCGGCGCACCGGAAATCTATTCGGGAAGCGCTGACTGGATGCCGCGCAACTTCAAGAGACGGGCCGAAATTCTCTACCCGATCCAGGACCAGGCGTTGAAGACCCGAATCATCGACGAAATCCTCATGACCTACCTCACCGACGATGTGAAGGCGCGACTGATGCAACCCGACGGCAGTTATCAGCGCGTAAAACGCGAACCGAACGACAAACCGGTTCGAAGCCAGAGCGCTCTCATTGCTATCGCACGAAAGGGCGGTGTGAAATCGCCGCCTTACTCTCAACTTGTTCGTCAGATCGGCAAGAAGAAAGGAAAGAAGAAATGAGCCCAAAGACGAAGGCAGAAACGGCGACGGAAAAGAAACCCATAACGAGAACGGTCAAAAAAATCGGCGAACCCCTCGCAAGCGCAAAACGGCTGGCTGATGCGACCAACTCCGACCAGCATCACATGGCGCATGTGACAAAGCTGGCGCTTGCACTTTTCGACAAACTTACAGACCTCCACGGCATGGGGGATCGGGAGCGGCTTCTTCTCGAGGTCACGGCCATGCTCCATGATATCGGCTGGTCGCGAACAACAGACGGAGGCCACCACAAGCATAGCCGTGACATGATCCTGGAGGCCGAGCTGCCGGGTCTGACAGAGGATGAGCGCATGCTTTGCGCACAGATCGCCCGCTACCACAACAAGGCGGAACCGGACAAATCGCGGCACAAAGGCTTTGCCGCTTTGAAAAAGAAAGAGCGCGCGATCGTCTCCTGGCTTGCAGGAATCCTGCGTGCCGCCGATGGACTCGACTGCACACACAGAGGCGCTATACGGGTCGGGGATTGTGAACTCGCTAAAAAGCGTCTGACAATCTCGCTAGCAGGCCGCGGCGGTTGCGACGCAGAGATCAGCGGCGCAGAGAAAAAATCGCTGCTCCTTGGACGGATGGTTGATCGCGAGCTGGTCTTTCGGTTATGCTCGTAGCGTTTATTTCCGACATTCACGGGAACCTGCCCGCCCTCGAGGCGGCCCTGACCGATGCCCGCATTCGAGGGGCGGAAAAGATATACTGCGCCGGCGATCTGACCGGATACGGCCCGTTCCCCGGCGAAGTTTGCCGCACCCTTGCAGCAAAGAAAATCATTACGATTGTCGGCAATTACGATGCCAAAGTGATAGCCGCCCTCCATCGCTCCGCCGATTTGAAGGAAACAATGAAGCCGGGGAAATGGAAAATTCTGGAGTGGACATGCCGCCAGATCGACGGCGACGCGCGGAAGTTTCTATCCTCACTTCCCCTTTTCCATCGCGAGACGCTGGCGGACCGATTTCAGCTCCTCATGGTGCATGGGAGCCCTGTCTCGGTGGAAGATACCATTTACCCAAGCATTACGCCGTACGCCATGAAAATTAAGCTTGCCGAAACAGGTTTGGATATTCTCATCTGCGGCCATACGCATATCCCTTTTGTGAGGCGTGTGGCCGGAGCCCTTGTTGTGAACTGCGGATCCACAGGACACCCGGTGGATGGCGATCCGCGACCAGCATACGCACTGCTGAAGATACAGCAGGGGAAACCGCCTTCAGCGCGGATCATCCGTTTTGACTATCCGAAGGAAGGACTTCTCCGGGCGATCGAACGCTCTTCGCTTCCCCGAAGCCTGTCCGCAGATTTCAGTGAAGGGAACAAAAAAAGGGAAATGCCATGAAGACCCCAACAGAAAAGAAGGAAATCGAATACAAATTTCTATTGACGGAGCCGGGGGCAAACGCCGCTGTCCTGGGTCTGCTCGCTTCGAAAGGTTATCAGGTTCGCCAGCAACCATTGATCCACCAGGAGGATCTCTATCTGGACACCTTCGACTGGAGGCTTTTCCGGCATGGATTCTCTCTGCGCTTGCGACGTGCAAACGAGAAAGTGTACTATACGCTTAAAAGCATTGGGAAAATAGAAGATGGCCGGGCGGAACGGCGGGAGATCGAGATCGAGGTGAAAGGCAACATCATCAATCCGACGGCGGCGCCGGTCAAAGAGATCCAGACGGAAATTGCCGAGATTATCTACCCGCGACGGCTGATCGGCCAACTTACCGTCCGCACCGAGCGGCAACCTTACATGGTCACATCGCCGGGTAAAGCGCAGATCGAACTTGTTTTCGACTCTACGGGCTTCCTGGCACGCGGTTTCAACAAACCCAAGAGGGCCCGCCGCCTTTTCGAGATGGAAGCGGAACTTCGCAAAGGATCTCCCGCAGAACTCGACACACTCCAGCAGCACCTGACCGGCGCTATTGGTTTCACCCCCTCCGGTCAATCGAAACTCGAAACCGCCATCGAGCGCCTCGGCGTCGTATTCCCCGCAAAGAATCCACCTCCGCACCTTCGGGTGAAAATCGACGACCGCTTCGACCAGACGGTGCAGAAAATTTTTGCATTTCAGATCCACCGCCTCGATGAAAATATTCCGGGCGTCCTCGCGGACATCGACACCGAATTTATCCACCAGGCTCGTGTTGCAACACGGCGAATGCGATCGTTAATCCGGCTGTTCGGCGGGGCAATCCCGGAAAAGACCGGCGCCTATTTTGCGGAAGAACTTCTCTGGCTCGGCGCACTCTTCGGGGGTGTGCGGGATCTCGATGTATTCCTGCTCAACCTCCCCCATTTCAAAGAGACCGTCGAGATCGCCCCGCAACGCTGCATCAACACCCTGATTCAGCATATAACCGAAGAAAGGGTGGCCCTCTTTGCCGACCTCAAGGAGGGACTCACCTCCGTACGCTGGCGCCTGCTCCACTCCCGGCTCCTGGCCTTTGCCGGAAAGGCGCCGGCGAAAAATCCGTCGGCACCTCTTGCAATGGCCCTCGTAAACGCGGCTGCGCCTCCCATCATCACCGCACGGTTCGACGCCGTGATCGAGCAGGGAAGCCGTGTGCTCACAAAACCGAAACCCGAGAATTTCCACAAGCTTCGCATCCAGTTCAAGAAGCTTCGTTATGCTCTGGAATTTGTCAGTCCCGCTTATGGCGACCCGCTGCACCCCCTTATCGAAGAGGTGGTGAAAATCCAGGACTGTCTTGGTGACATGCAGGACACCGTCTTCACACGGGCGCTCATCGATCGCCTGCTGAAGAGCTGGAAAGGAAAGGTGCTGGATCCGCGGCTGCTGTTCATGCTTGGGGAACTGTACGAACTCCAGGGTGAGATCGCACGCACCAGGCAGACCGAATTCCATCAAATCTGGAAACATTTCGATCAAGACGCCTTGCGAAAAAACCTTGCGTCAGCCCTTGCCAAGCGCTGACGCAGTGAGGACATAGTACTCAGTCCTCAGTCCTGAACATTATGCTTTAGCTACAACGCAGATTCGATACTATCGACGATCGTTCGGAGAACCTTGATGCGTGCATCGAATTTGTTGTTCGCCCCTACCAAAATCCAGGGCGCGATCTCCGTGGACGTTCGATCAACCATATCACATACCGCCTGGTGATACTGGTTCCACTTTTGGCGGTTCCGCCAATCCTCGGCGGTGATCTTGAAGTGCTTGAAAGAGGTCTTCTCCCGCTCCCGGAAACGTTTGAGCTGCTCCTCCTTGCTGATTTGCAACCAGAACTTTACAAGAACCGTCCCATTGCGCACAAGTTGACTTTCAAAGTCGTTGATCTCAGAGTAGGCGCGCATCCAATCGTTCTCCGAACAAAATCCCTCGACACGCTCGACCAGCACACGGCCATACCAGGACCGGTCGAAAATTGCGAAACGGCCACGCCGCGGCAGGTTTCTCCAGAAACGCCACAAGTATGGCTGGGCTCGTTCCTCTTCCGTGGGTGCGGCAATCGGAATGCCCTGATAGACCCGCGCATCGAGCGCCTGCATCACCCGGCGGATTGCCCCCCCCTTCCCCGCCGCATCCTGGCCTTCAAAAACAAAGACCACCGATTTCTCCTTAAATTTCGGATGTCGCGTGAGCAGATTGAGACGCCCCTGCCAGGTTTCCATCTCCCTGTTGTACTTTTCCTTGCTAACACTCTTTGTGAGAACGAGCGATGTCAGGACGTCTTTGCCGTCAATGCGGGGTTGGATCAGAGTTTTTTTTGCCGGTAATCTGGTGGCCGGCTTCTCGGCGAGACGCTCGCGCATGGAGTTAAGCAACAACCTGCCGACGGTCAGGCTGCGGTAGCGATGGTCGACACCCTCGACAACAATCCAGGGAGCGTCCGCAGAGCTGGTCTGGCGTATAAAGTACTCGGATACCTTCCTAAACCTGTCATAGCTCTTGAAGCGCTCCCAATCCGTCTCGGTGACCCGCCAACGTGTCTTGGGATCCTTCTCTAGCGCTTTCATGCGTTTCTTCTGCTGCTGTTTGGAGAGATGAAACCAGAATTTGAGGATCAGCGCCCCTTCATCGGTAAGCATTTTCTCAAAGCGGATGATCTCCTCTATAGACTGGTCGAGTTTTGCGGACTTTGATCGACCCACCACCCGTTCCACTATCGGCGCCGAATGCCAAGCCCCGTATAGAATACCAATCGTGCCTCGAGGCGGCAGCGAACGCCAGAAACGCCACATGTAGGGCCGCTCGCGCTCCTCATCCGACGGGTCGGGAAATGCATGCGTCTGGATATGCCGGGGATCCATCCACTCGTTGAGCAGATTGACCGTCTCGCTCTTACCGGCCCCATCGATCCCGCCGACCACGATGATCACGGGAAAACGCTTCTTTTGAGAAAGGTCATACTGAGCGTTCAGAAGATCCTCACGCAATTTTGGAACCTCGCGATCATACGTCTCCTTGTTGATCATGTGCCCTAGTTCTGCGGATTCAAACATGGTTTACCTCCTTGAATAGTGGCGGGATTTGATGTTGTATGGGACTTTACGTTATCAACTTTTTTCCGTCAAAAAATTATTATCTCACGCCTCTTTCAGCGCCCGGAGCTCTGCGTCGGTATAGCGGAGACGCAAGGCAAGACCTCTGGCCAGCCGGGCAAAAAGCATCACACCCAAGGTGGGGTTGGACCGGGAAACTTCATCGAATCTGACACGGGAGATCACAAAAACGTCAGTATCCGTATCCGCAACAGCATCCGCTGATCGCACGCCACGATCCAGAAAAGCGATCTCACCAAAAAAATTGGTAACGTAGAATTTAGGAGACCTGAGCAGTAAGGAATTGCCCTCCAATATGGTATTTATGTTTCGTCGAAAACAAAATCCATAGAAGGAGGGCAATATGGGAGTGACCCCA